>OJKW01000283.1_pt1 | contig 44829 bp, 40 predicted proteins | sample 1596591 | NCBI WGS metagenome assembly OJKW01 (sample SAMEA4350166, study PRJEB24818) | metagenome | biome: human; feature: gut; material: faeces | place: Denmark | collected 2013-09 | reverse complement strand
GTTTACTGCTCACCACAGCGCTTCCGTCGGCTGCGCGAGAGTAGATGCGGTCCATTTTACATTGAAGTTCTTCGAGTGAAGACACTCCCTGCGTAATCAAAGGAACAGAGAATGAAGCCTCGTCGCTCAAACCTGCCCATGTAATGAGGTGGTAATCGCCCGGCTCCATGTCGACCGCCATCGAGTAGCCATCGACTGCCAAGACATCCCCCGCCTCTGTTTTCTGATAAACAAGTTTGCCGTTGTCATCAAAAGCATAAAGAGCTACACTGCTTACTTCGCGAGAAAAAGCATCGGCATACTTCATGTTATAGTCATATTTGAATTTCACTCTATACTCTACAGAGCAATCTACATCATCTTCATCGAGTATGCTGTCGCACGACACAACGGCACTTCCCAATGTCACGGCCATCATCAGGCCAAAAGAGAATTGTCGAGCGAATGTTTTTACTGTTTTCATGCTTTTTTTGTTTTAATGGAATGTTAGAAAAGTGATTTCTGAAAAAGAAGTGGAGGAGGCAGGCTCCTCCACTTTATTTAGAGAGTTTATGTTCGGATTAAAATTCGATGTTGTTGAAACGTACTTGCCAAGGAAGAATTGTTGAGGTTAACTTCAGGTAGAAGTTCTCATCATGGTCTTCACCTCCATCAGGTATTGTAACTTCTGCACTACCCATGTCTGTAAATCTTTTAACGCTCAATACATAAACATTGTTACGCATAATTACCTTCTTCATATAACTGTCATCACTGCTATGCATGATATCGCTGGAATAATAGTAGCATTTTCCTGAATTATATGTTTCAAATTCTGTAGTTCCCGGATGCTCTGAGTACATCTGTTCAAGAGTTGTATAGTAGCTATCACCACATTTATATATAGTTCCCATTGCTTGATGATTTTCATTATAAATCTGAGCACGGAAAATAATACCTGTTACCATTGCAGGCAGCTGATTATCAACTTTCACCACATTTTCAAGGCAGTATGCCAAACGTGTTCCTATTTTTCCATCCTGGCCTTCTGTTGCAGTCGTAGGAAGCGCAGAGAAATAGTTTGCATAAGATTCCGGAGTTTGATCAGCTGCATAGTCCTTTTCTGCTTTTTGTACATCAGCCACCTTATTGTAGAAATAGTCACCTGCAATACTTGACGTATTCTCGTCATTCTTAGCAACTGTATTCGGGTCCAAAACCCAACGATAAGTTGCATCCAACAATCCGAATGTCTTTGTTGCCGAGAAGTCTGAATTAGCAAGATGTCTTACAGCATAAACACCCTTAGAAAGATTTACCAAAGCATAGTCATCAAGCTGAACATACCAGTTCTTTTCAGTATTTGAATTCGTCTTCCACACATAATCAAATTCGTTTTGTGCCGGCATTGTTATTAATTCATAAATATAAAGTTCAGTACCCTGATATTTATTTCCAGTTTGTGTAAATGCTCTTTCACCATTCTGAATCCAAATAGTTGAGTTATCAGACAACAATTTCGCTTTATTTAGTCCGGTCATGTGATATCCTACACCGCCTTCCATTCTATAACCCTCTCTTGTTTCTTCAACTTCTTTTTGACCGGTCACAACTTTTACTGCATATCTATTGCTGTATGTATTCTCTCCGGCTGTCATTGTAGCAGGAACAAAAGTTATCTTTGAAGCAATGCGTTCCACATTAACTGTTACCGTTGTCGGGTTGTCTTTATTATTCGACTCTACATTAACTGTTGATTCGGTTTGATTCACCATCATGAAACTAGGTTCTGCATCTGTTCCTACCATTTCATTAGTCCCTGTTCCAGCGTAAGAATATGCATAGTTTTCAACAGCTGCATACTTTTCTGTTAGATTTGCATTTGTAACAGCATTAATAATTCCTTGATTCGGATTTGCTACCACTAATACTTTATACTCTCCGTTTGCATTCAATTGGAAAGTAGGTGCTACATAAGCGACATTACCACCGATTGTTGTCTTTTGCAATGCTGTTCCAGCAACAGATTCAACAATTTGGTCACCGTTAAATGCTCCCTCGCTATTAACTGGAGCCAAAACAACAAGCACGCTATTAACTTTTGATTCAGCTGTCGTACCGCCATCTGTTTCATCACCATCTTCAGCCGCACGTGATGAGTTATTGGATGCAGCAATAACCAAAGTCAAGTTACCCTTCACTTTTTCCTGTTCGCCCTTACCATTGTTCTCCACAATATCATCGTTTGTACATGCAGCTAATGCAGCGCATGCAAACAGTCCGAATAATAAACCCTTAATCTTCATAACTCTAATTTTTAAATCCATAATTATTATTTTGTAAATTTCATTCCTCGATTTTCGATATTACAAAGATAAGGGCATTTTAAAGTTAGTCTTAATTGGTGTTTTCGGCAAAATAGATTGGCAAATTCGGAAAAATGCATTTAAAGTGTGATTTCAAGGGCATTTAATTCAATTTTGAATGATATGCACATTGCGATGCACAAAATACCCACTATCTTTTTTCTAATTATTTTCTATGGGAAGAAAGTTTGCCGAGTCGTCTTTTTTCAATTGTTAAATTATTCAGGGAATTACCTACCACCAGGTAAAACGTTCAGCACCCGGAGCAGGATTTGCCGATGCCCTAAGCGAAAAGTATCAGGGTCGGGAGAGGGAGAAGACAAAAAAAAGAGGCTGTCTCAAGTGAAGTGCCTCTTTAGTGAAAATATATTCTTTATGTATTCCTTCCTATAAGAGAGATTCAATCTCAGCAAGAGAAAGGCCGGTGACCTTCATTATTTGTTCTGAAGTCATTCCCATGGCTTTCATACTGCGGGCGATTTCAAGAGCTTTTTCTTGTTGCCCTTTCCGGATTCCTTCTTGGATGCCTTCTTGGATGCCTTTCTGCAGACCGTCTTCAAACCCTTCCTCAACACCCTTCTTGGCGGCATAGTCGATGGTAGCCAAATAGTCACGATAAGCATTTACACTGTTTTCATAGCGCACGCGGTCTTCTTCGGAGAGAGAATGAACATCGACAATCTCTTCCAACTTCTCAAATACGGCTTTCTGAGCTTTAAAAGGCATACGGTTCAATGTTTCCATGTTATTTAATACAAATATCCAACGTTCAAAATCTGTTTCGCACTCTGCTTCTGTCTTATTAAACAGGGGTAATGCAATAAAGATTTGTCTCAGTTTGTCCGAAAACAACTTTCCGGTATCACGGTCTGTCAATATAACATCGGTGCGCAACTTCTGGTTCTCATCCAAGAGAAAATTAATGAAAAATACTCCGTACACCGCTTTTATATCGAACTTCCAACTCTCTCCCTTCACACCCTGACGAACAATGGCATGAGAAAGGTAATACAGAGCACGTTCCTTGAAATAAACCTGGGAGCGGTTTTGCATCTCCACAATTATTTTCTCACCAGTGTCCGTAGTGCAGTAAATGTCGTAAATAGCAATACGGTCTCCCGGATACTCAGGCAACTGCTCATTGTTCAGAAAGGTAAGGTCGGTTATCACCCGTTCGCCCTCCAACAAATCATTTAAGAACTCGATTAGCAACTCCTTGGATACTTCCTGGCCGAATATTTTCTTGAAGCCGTAATCGGTGAACGGATTGATAAACTTTCCCATTATGTTTTTAATGTGTTTCTACAACATACAAAGATAGCAATTTATATAGAAAAGGAACCCTGAAAAGCCTTGTTTTTTTTAAGAATAAATACATATTAAGCGAAAAGCTGTACGCATCAGCCTTTCTCTCCGGAAAGTTTGAGCCGTTTATCTCTCATACTCTCACCTTACGCGTAACAAGTTAATTATAAATGTGTTATATGGTGATAGTAAAAACATTTGCTCTCACCTATGCTCTCATACTCTCACCACATTTTGAAATACGCCTCCGTATAATATACTAATTGTCAACTACATACCTTTCATTTTATGAGTTTCCCGGGGTGATGTAAAATAGGACATTTTAAGCGTTTTTCCTCAAAAAGTGTACATGTGTACCTTCATGGAAGGTAACGGTGCACAAAGTCCGGGCAGAGGTAAAAAAAGACTAAGGTCTTTTTTAAAAAGCTCGTTATCTTTTTTAAAAAGCTCTTGGTCTTTTAAAAAAACGTCCTTGTCTTTTGAGAAGTGCATCATTTCACGTTAGTACGCGTAAGCCTGTACATACGTATGCGTAGGTCTGTACGTACGTCCGCATAGCCTCACGCTTACGTATGTATATCCTCATGCAGACGTACGTGTAAAAAGAGGGCTCTGACACGGGGATGAGCCTGCAAGTTTTGTCTCAATATCAGAATAAGCAGGGCTGCTTCTGTTTCTTATAAAATTCAAAATCCGGTACAACCTCTGCTGTCCCGGATTTTACCTTACGCTTTTCACAAAGAGCAAGTTTCTTCTAACATCTTTTATTGTACTGTTTGTTCACTTGTTGTTCATCTGTTTCCAAATATAGCATTATCTTTTCTTTTTTTAGAGACTTCTTTCAGGTTGGCACCGGCTTCGGCAGAACCCAGGCTCTGTGCCTTCTTGAAATTAATCTCAGCTTGGTCGAGGTCTCCCTGCAACAGATTCAGCACGCCTCTGTTGTTCAGCGTTGCACTCGCTTGTGCATCAGCCTTATCCAGATAACGGGCTGCCTGTTGCAAGTCACCCCGTTGGAGTTCGATAGCGGCAGCGTTTATATTCGCTGTTGGGTCATCAGGAAACATGCGCACTGCCACATCGAACACTTCGTTGAATTCCTTACTGCCTTTGGCATAAGTCTGAGCCACCAGATACATTTCCTGCAAGCTCAACTGCTGAGGACGTGTCTTTATGATTTGTTTCGCTTCTTCTACATTGAATCCGCGCACCACATAGCGCACCGTGTAGTCCGAATGACGCAAGCCCGGATAGCAGTCCTGCAACAGTGAAGCATAAATCTTGCCACCATCCAGCGCCTTGATGCGTCCTTCCTTGAGATCCAAATCATTTTCATCCTTATCTATTATGAACAGTATTTCGTCTTTGCGCGGCAAATTGCTCTTTGCCACATAGTCACGCAGGCCGTCCCAGTCTTCGGCTACAGAATTCACCCGGAACAGGTCTGACTTGAAACCGTAAGAGTCCATCACATATTTTTTCAATGCTTCAGCACGGCCTTGAGCCAAACGAGCGTTGGAGGCGTAACGACCTTCGGGAGATGCATAGCCGGTGATGTCTATCTCGGTAATCTGCGTATTGGCATCGTTCTTCACCACATCTACCGTTGCCTTAATCTTTTCGAGTTCGGAAGGATTGCGGCGGTATTCGGGATAAATCTTTGTCTGGTTCACCGGGAAGTCAAGATAGGCACGACCTTCTTCGGCACGGTTCTTGACAGCTTCGACAGCCGGAGAAACAAAAGCAACAGTCGGCTGCATGATGTAACGTTCCAAATCGGCACGAATAATGAAAGCATTGCTTTCTTCTTTTTGGCAGTCGGCACAACCACGCACATCGGCAAGCAGTTCAAGCTCTGCACCGTTCATCCATTTTTCGTAAGGAATACGCACCGAGTAATTCACCGTCTGTGATGTTCCGTTCTTGCGGCGCAACACCGAGAAGGCATCCACAGGAATTTTATGCTCACGCTGCTGCACAATACTACGCGTGCGACCATATACCCGGATGGCAGGCAGCACCTTGTTATAACTGTTGTCCCGAGTCTTCAACACCGGAGTAAGTGTAGCCACACGGTTGGAAGAGAGTTGCATATCGGCCGGAAGGGTAACATCCATTCCTATCATCACCCGGCCGTTGTCACCTATCAGGATAGAAGGATTTGCAACCTGAACCCGGCTGCCGCACAGATTCTGCGCACCTGCCGGAAATACCGGCAGCAACAATGTTAAAAGGATATAGCGTATCAGTTTCATAATCCGTTTGTTTTTAGAATATATAAATAAGGTTGAGGGCAGCCTTGGTAGGGCCGAAATAATTCTTATGGGATTTCTCTACCATGTCACCGCATTCTTCACACTCATATTTCTTATAGCGCACATAAGCATAACCGATGCCGATGGTTGCTCCCAGGTTCCAATGACGTCCCAACACAAACTGGTAACCGTAACTGATACCGCCGCCATAGAACTGACCCTTATAGCGAAAGTCTTTTAAATCATCAAAAGGTGAAAAAGGCAAATCGATGCCGGTGGTATGATAAGCACCTCCCATCAAATGAGCACCAAAGAAGTGACCGTTGAATTTATCACAAAGCCAATAGCGGAGTTCGGGTTGAAGCATTGCCAGTTTCAGCATTTTGCTATCACTATATTTCCATGGATTGTAGTACATGGGCACATCCAGAGTCAGCTTCTTGCTCAAACCTACTTCCACCCCCAAATTCGGTATAGCAACTGCATCCATCGCCACATTGGTCTTAACGGCTATCTGTCCATACATATATAAGGAAGAAGCCAACAGACACATCAATACAAATAAAGTTCTTCTTATTACCATATTCATTTCACCTAAAGTTGTTTTCTACTGTTGCAAAGATAAACTCTATTTTTGGAATAATCTCATAATCCGCTAAGAATAAAAAGTTTATGCGGAAAGTTCAAGAACGAGGTAATGAGTTGGCAACTGTTCTGATTTCTACATACTTGCGTGATTTGCATTGATGTACAACTCATCTTGGAACAAAGGTACAACTTTTTTATGAACGAGCAAAAAGGCGGTGCTTTTTTCATTAATGCAGTGTAATATTTGAATTTAGTCTATCATTAATCTGCGATGTATATGAGTTTCCCGATTCTGTCATTCGCCCCTTTCCTTTGCTCGTCTGCGAAGGTAGTACATCAGCCCTTGAAAGTTGAAAGGTCAGGCGGCAAGCCGTTTCGGTCTGAATCTTCCTCCTACGAGAGTATTCAGCCCGAAAACCTTTCCCCTTTCAATGTCTGTACTCAGAAATGCAGACGGCAACGGAAATGAGCGACTGACGAAAATGTAGATAAAGATAAACAGACAGCATACAAAAGGATTCTTACATTGATAACCCATTTGTATGCTGTTCTTGTTTCTATCCATAGGAGCACTATTATTTTACATCATAGATATATAGGGCAAGCGGTAAATTTCACTCCCTCCAAAAATATAGAGAGGTTTATCCACTGCCATTCATCAGGTGCTTGCCGTTATATTCCCGTTTCAACGCCTGCTCAATCTCACTTCGCTTGTATAGAACTTTGCCACCGAGGACATAATATGGCAATGTGCCATTGCTTCGGTATTCGCTCAATGTCCTTCGACTGACTTTAAGCATATACGCAACTTCTTTGTCGCATAGATACTCATCATCGTTTGGTAAGGCTGCACCATCTTTGGGCATACTATCAATAATCTCCGATAGTTGGTCGATACTCTCGTGAATGGACTGCATCCACGCATCGTCTTTTGTTCTCATCTCTTGATACATATTCTATTTGGTTTTAGTGTTATACTTCGCTTAAATCTCTCTGCCTCGCCACTTGGCTTCTTTTCGCCTATCCTCTACCTTCGTTACAATGCTCTCCACATCTTCGGGCAGGTAGTATGTGCGGTTGCCGATTTTGGTGTAGGCAAGCGTACCGTTATCTCTCAAGGTCTGCAATGTACGCTTGCTAATTTTCAACCTCTGACAAACATCCTGATGGTCGAGCCAATTGTTTGTCTTTTTCTTCCCGCTCTTTACAACGGGTGAGTTTGATACTCGCAGAATGAACTGCTCAATCTTCGTGGCAAATTCCTCGAATGCCTTTCTCTCAAAAATGATTAAATCCATACGCTTTATTTTTATTTATTACACTTGTTTTCTTGTTTCGCACTGCTAAATAAGGAAGAGATTTTCATACTTCAATGGCACTAACAATAGGTGTCATTGCTTGTCATATCGTTTCATCACAAACACTATAATCAGTCATCGAAATAGGCTCTTTCCTCATATGCAAATTCGTTTTGTTGGTGCGAAGTAATAGATAAGTTATCACACCTCAATCATATGGTGAGGCTGTTGCAGTATGTGGCACAGTTCGTGGCACTTTTAGATGTATATGATGATACATTTTTAAACATACATCACATTGTAACCAATATTATATAAGAATACCCCCAAGCAACTGCACGTCTCGGATCTTGTCCGTTGCATTGTCGGTTGTCAGACCGATACCTATCCGTCTGCCAAACTTCTGCTCCGAACAGCCGAAACGGATAGTCGTTGATTCTATGATAGCAGGATAGCGGATAGACCAACTCCCGATGTTTCGGCAGTCCGTCTATCCGCTATCTGATTTAAGACCTTAATTTCTTCAATTAAGTATTTCTCACCAACTCATCATAACCCGTTCAACTTGGGAAGAATTATGCAATCAGCACCGCTTATAAATCATGCTTAAATGCAATACAATTCATAATTGCCTACATAGACCTAATTAGTTGTGGCAGAATTGTATGCATATTTTCTTTGCAGCAGATAATCGGTCATAATTGTGCACAAAGACCATATTGTTGAACATTCAAAAAGTGATAAGTATGAAGAAAAAACAAGTTGAGTTGACGCAAGAACAGTGTCAAGAATTTATCGACCAAATGACTACAAGGTCATTTTACAAGAGTGGTACGGGTAAAGTCCATAATGCAGATGAATTGCAAACAGAGGAATCCGTAGAATCGTCCATTAACGACATTCTGCCAGAGCCTCTACCGTCAGTAGCAAAACAAGCCCAAACGGAAGCTGCGTCTTCCGTTGCAGAGGTAGCTACAGAGATTTCACCTATTGTTAATGCCGAGGAACTGCCACCGACCCCGACCATCCAACGCCGAGTGAGCAGCAAGCAACGCAAGCTCTCATTGGAAGAGTACCGCAACACCTTTATGCGACCTTACAAGATTGAAGACCGCAAGCCCGTATTCATCAGTGGTAAGTTGCGAAAGATGCTTGATAAGTTCGCTTGCAAAATCGGTGAGGATAGAATGAGTATGTCGGGACTATTGGAGAACATCGTCCGTCATCACATCGAACTCTATTCAGAAGATTTCGAGCATTGGAAAGGAATGTAACCTCTTAATCCTATCAGATTAAGGATTATTCCAACGGTATTTTATTTTGAGGCACTCAAAATTGATTGACCTTCGGTTAGAAGGGAAGCAAGTTTATGTTTTGGGCAGACCAAAACCACTTGCTTCCACTCCTGAAGGTCGCAGAAGAGGACATCCCGTTGGTCTATCAAGTAAACAATGTATGTATCATTTTCTAAATCAGAAATCGTATGAAACGAAATATCAATAATAAAACACTCAACAAAGGAGGACGACCCACGAAGAAGTTGGCCGAAAAACGTAAGTACCGCATAACGGTAAAGATGGCGACCGAAGAGTACTACGCTATGAAACTGAAAGCCAAGAACGCCGGAGTATCGGCAAGTGAGATTGTAAGAATGGCTATCCGTGATTGCCATATCAAGGCACGCCTTACCACCGAACAAGCGGACTATATCCGTAAGCTATGCGGCATGGCAAACAACCTCAATCAGCTCACTCGCAAGGCACATCGTGAGGGCGTAAGGCTGCACTACGGACAATGCCAACACCTGCTGCTTTCATTGGAAAATATTATAGACCATATCAGCCTATGATGGCGAAGATTGCGAAAGGCTCTGGAGCCAGAGGAATTGTTGATTATATCCTCGACAAGAAGAAACAAGCCACGCTCATAGATTGTCAAGGGGTGCTGTTCAATGACAATAGCACGATAGCCAAAAGTTTTATTGCTCAATCAAGGCTTAATCCACGAGTGGATAAGTTCATCGGACATATATCACTCAGCTTCTCGAAGCAGGATCTGCCACGCTTAACTGATGAACTTATGATTCAGATAAGCAGGGAATATATGGATAAAATGGGTATTCGTGATACGCAATATATCATCGGACGGCACTATGACAAGGAGCATCCGCACGTTCATATTGCCTTTAATCGTGTGGATAATAACGGCAGAACCATCAGCGACAGAAACGACCGTTATCGCAGTGAACGCATCTGCAAGGAGCTGACACGCAAATACGGGCTGTACTTCGCAAATGGTAAAGAACAGGTAAAAATGCACCGACTGAAAGAGCCTGAAAAAACTCGTTACGAGATATACCAAGTTCTCAAACGGGAGGTTGCACGATGCTCGGATTGGACTACACTACTGAAACGGTTGAAAGCCGAAAGAATAGATGTTCGCTTCAAGTATAAGGGCAATACCCATGAGGTACAAGGCATAATCTTTACCAAGAATGGCTACCACTTCAACGGCTCGAAGATAGACCGCAGTTTCAGTTATTCGAAGATTGACAAGGCTCTGAATGGCAACAATCAAGCGGAATATCAGCGAGAATATGAACCGCACCATATGCAGATAAGCCATTTCGAGAACAAGGAATCGGAGCTTATCAGCGGTTCATTAGGCTTGTTGGACTTCACTTCTTCGCCCGATGTGGATAGTCAGGAAGAGGCAGATTTCCGCCGCTTAATGCAGCAGAAGCCGAAGAAAAAGAGAACAAGAGGATTCAAACTCTAATCATTAACCACTAAAACAGAATAATATGCAGGAAAATAATTCAATCATCATCGCAATGTTGGAAGAGTTGCTGACCATCAGCAAGAGCCAACGAACAGAACAAACAGTAAATGCCAATGTTGATTTGACACCGATTAAGGAACTAATCGAGAGTAGTAACAGAGAAAATAAGGAGTATTATGATGCTAAAACCAACAAACTCGCAGGCTTCGTTGCCAATGAATTAGGCAAGATAAACAAACGAATGGATGGCATCAATGAGCAGGAACAACCCGACTTTGAGGGAGTAAAACAGCAACTTGAAGAGGCTATCGACAAGATGGACGAGATAAAGGTAAAGCACAATATTGACGAAAAGAGATTCTCATTTGCTTTGTACACCAAGGAATTTTGGATACTCTTCTCAATGTTTATCGCTGTAGTTGCAGGAAGTATTTCTTCGATTTACCACTTATCAAGACCAAATGTTCAGAGGGATGATAATGACCTTAAATACCGTTACATCAAGATGAAAGGCGATGCATCGGCTGAACAGATAGCCACATTGGAGGACATCTTCGAACTCAACCGCAACACCGAAGCAATCGAACAGCTGCGTGAAGATGTAGAAACCTACGAAGAGGCAGTCCGCAAACAAGCCGCCCTTGCTGAGCAAGCACGACTAAAAGAGCAGGCTGCAAAGGAACAGGAAAGCAAAGCCAAGTCTATAAAGGCAAAGCAGGAACAGCCAAAGGATAATCCAAACAAAAAATCAAAACCGTGAGCCTATGGCAAGTATCAAGGTAAAGTTTAGACCCTCTACAAACGAGAATAAAGAGGGAACAATCTATTATCAAATCATTCAGAATCGTGTAATCCGTCAGTTAAAGACGGATTACCGACTCTTTTTGCACGAATGGAACGAGAAAGAAAACTCAATTATCGCCACCAATAACAGCCGACAGAACTATCTGCAATCCATTCAGGAACGTATCGATTGGGACATTAAGCGACTGCAATCCATCATCAAGCAATGGGAGAATAAGCGACAGCGATACACTGCCGATAATGTTATTTCTACATTCCAGAAACAAGCCAATAAGCAATCGCTGTTCAACTTTATGCAAGGTGTCATTGCCCAGTTACAACAGATGGGCAAACAACGCACATCGGAAACCTATCGTTGCACGCTCAAAAGTTTTATGCAGTATAGAGAGGATAAGGATGTACTATTGGAAGATATTGACTCCGATTCAATGCTGATGTATGAGGCTTATTTGCATAACAGGGGGCTGACCAAGAACAGCACTTCATTCTATATGCGAATACTCCGAGCCGTTTATAATCGTGCTGTTGAAAAGGATTTGACCACTAATCGAAATCCGTTCAAACACGTTTATACGGGTATTGATAAGACTATTAAGCGAGCCATTCCATTAAAAGCTATCAAGCAGATTAAGAATCTTGATTTATCATTGCAACCATCATTGGACTTTGCCCGTGATATGTTCTTGTTCTCGTTCTACACTCGTGGAATGTCATTTATTGATATGGCATACCTCAAGAAGAAAGACCTATCTAATGGCATACTATCATATCGCAGACGCAAGACAGAACAACAACTCTTTATCCGTTGGGAAAAGTGTATGCAGGAGATTGTGGATAAGTATGATACTGATTATTGCAGTCCGTATTTATTGCCTATTCTCAAATATCCATACGATAGAAGTCAATATAAGAATATGCTTTATCGTACCAATAAATCGCTTAAAGAGATCGCAAAGATGGTTGGGCTATCCATACCTCTAACTCTATATGTAGCCCGTCATTCGTGGGCGAGTATTGCCAAGAGCAAGAACATTCCTATTTCGGTTATCAGCGAAGGTATGGGACACGACTCAGAAATGACAACACAAATCTATCTGGCATCATTGGATAATGCCGTAGTCGATAGAGCAAATGCTCAGATATTAAAGGATTTGTAAGAAGTGAAGATGTTTAGCAAAATGATTGCTCTCTATGTAAGAGATACTTAATTTACTGCAAAATTACGCAAAATAAAGCAACTAACACCATTTTGGAGCCAATAAAAAGGCTGACAGCCATATAATTGTGTGCGATTGTTTAGCAAACGCAGATAAACAAAACGAAATACCACCTAATAATCAGCAAGTTCCGTCTGACGTAGTATCTCTTACATAGAGAAGAAAGGAAGATGGAATATGAGTCAAATAAAATCTAAAGAGCGTGTAGCCGAACGAGGCGAGGTCTTTACTGCTGAACGTGAGGTAAACGCTATGTGCGACCTCGTTGCAAATGAATGCCTGCGACCGGATTCCCGTTTCTTGGAACCGGCTTGCGGTGATGGCAATTTCTTGGCTGTTATACTCAAACGCAAACTTGCCGAACTTCGCAGGAAATACAAAAAGAGTCCTCGTGATTATGAAAAACAAGCCATTGTCGCTATTGGTAGCCTCTACGGTGTGGATATAATGAACGACAATGTGATTGCTTGTCGTGAGCGTCTTTATAAAATCTGGAACGAGGAATATACCGACCATTGTAAAAACGAGGCATCGGATGAGACTCGCGATGCTGCCAAGTTCATCATTAGCCGAAATATCATCAATGGAAATGCCTTAACACTGATGTGCGTAGATGCCAATGGCAAAGATACTTCGGCACCAATAGTCTTTTCCGAATGGACACTAATTGGTGCTACGCAAATGCAACGCTCCGACTATACCATGTCCGACCTTCTTCTCTATAACGACAATAGCGAAGGTAATCTCTTCGCACTCACTGAGGAGCAAAAAGAGGAAGGCGGCATATTCCTGAGAAGATATATTACTCACTACAAAAAAGTACAGGATTATGGAGAATAGTTTGTTCAAAAGCGTCTATAATCCCGACGTGCTTTCGTGCATTGCCAATCTTAGTAATGATGAGGTGTTCACCCCTCCCGAATTGGCAAACAAGATTATTGATATGCTCCCACAGGAGCTGTTCGAGAACCTCGATACCACTTTCCTTGACCCTTGCTGCAAGAGCGGAGTTTTCCTGCGCGAGATTGCCAAGCGACTTATTAAAGGACTTGAGCAGCAAATCCCCAACCTTGAAAAGCGTATAGAGCATATATTCTCAAAGCAACTATTTGGTATTGCTATTACCGAACTTACAAGCCTGCTTTCTCGCCGAAGTGTCTATTGCAGCAAGTTCCCAAGTAGCGAGTTTTCTGCCTATCAGTTTCCCGAAGACAAACCACAAGGAAATATCATCTACCAGCGCATCAAGCACACTTGGAAAGATGGAAAATGTATCTATTGCGGTGCTTCTCAGAGTGAGTACGATCGTGGGGCAGAACTCGAAACCCACGCTTATCAGTTTATCCATAATTTAGATGTAAAGAAGGTATTCAATATGAAATTCGATGTGATTATAGGCAACCCACCGTATCAAATGAGTGATGGAGGAGGAACAGGTAGTAGTGCGATGCCAATATATCATAAGTTCATCCAGCAAGCTAAGAAACTAAATCCTCGCTATCTGACTATGATTGTGCCATCAAGGTGGTTCACAGGTGGTAAAGGTCTAGATGATTTTCGTGATGAAATGCTCCATGATGAACATATTAGAGAGATTCACGATTTCGGAAATGCAAACGACTGTTTCCCTGGTGTTGCTATTGAAGGAGGTGTATGTTACTTCTTATGGAATCGAGACCAAAAAGGACTATGCAAAGTTTTTTCTCATTCGCAAAACAAGATTACAGCAATGTCAGAGCGACCTCTCTTGGAAAAAGGTGCAGATGTCTTTATTAGATATAATGAGGTAATATCAATTATTCGCAAGGTAGCATCTTTCAATGAGGAAAGTTTTTCCACATTGGTCAGCCCAAGAAATCCATATTATTTCAGAGCTTCTTTTGTTGAAAGTAAAAATACAATCAATACATGTAAGATCTTTGGTGTGGAGAGTGGAAAACGAGTTTATAAAAACATTGATAAATCGTATATAGAGAGAAATATTGAAGAATTATCAAGACATAAGATATTTATCTCTAAGGCTGATGGTGCAGCTGGGCAAATAGGTTATCCTGTCCCTGCCCGAATATTAGGAAAGTCTGAAATTGCAGGTGTAAACACTGCTTGTACAGAAACTTTTTTAAGAATAGGTCCATTTGATAGTGAACAGGAATGTAAAAATGTAAAGTCATACATTGAAACGAAGTTCTTTAGATGCCTTGTTGGTGCAAGAAAGAATAAGAATATGACGCAAAGTACATATTCCTTTGTTCCCATTCAAGATTTCTCAAAACCTTGGACAGACAAGGAACTGTATGAGAAATACAATTTGGCCCAAGAAGAGATAGAATTTATTGAATCAATGATAACTTCAATGGAGTAATGCTATGGAACACAATTATTTCCCACAACGACCAAACGTTACTCCAACGATATATGCCTATCGTTTAATAGGAGTTGATTCTCACAAAGGTTACTTGAAAGTAGGCTATACCGACCGCACAGCCAAAGAACGCATAGATGAGCAGTTGCACACCAGTAAAGTACAGTATGAGATTGTATTGGTGGAGTCGGCAATGAGCAACGATGGTTCTTGCTTTACCGACAAGGATGTGCATCGCCTGCTTGAACGCAAAGGCTGCAAACGCCTTAACCCACTTGACAAGACTGATGAATGGTTCCGCTGCTCGGTTGCGGATGTTATGGCTGCCATCTTGTCGCTCCGCACAGGGGTTGCGAACGAGGAGAACAGAACGCAAAACTTTACCATGCGCCCCGAGCAGTTCCGTGCAGTGGAGCAAACAAGAACCTATTTTGAGCAAGCACTGAAAGAAGAGCCTAACCGCATACCCAAGTTTCTTTGGAACGCAAAAATGCGTTTCGGAAAGACCTTTGCTTCGTATCAGTTGGCAAAGAAGATGGGACTATCGCGTATCTTGATCCTAACTTTCAAGCCTGCTGTAGAATCCGCTTGGCGTGAAGACCTTGTTTCACATATCGACTTTGAGGGGTGGCAATATATCTCAAACAAAGATGCTCGCAACAATAACCTGAACATAGACCAAGAATTTAAGCGTGCCGATAAGTCGCGTCCTATTGTCGTATTCGGTTCGTTCCAAGATTTGCTCGGTACAAACGAGAGTGGCGGAATCAAAACCAAGAATGAGTTTATACATGCTACCAATTGGGACTTGGTAATCTTCGATGAATACCACTTTGGTGCATGGAAAGAGCGTGCAAAAGAGCTATTCGAGAAAGAAGACGAGGAAAGCACAGTAGATTTTGATGCCGAGAAATACAAAAAGGACGAGGCAAACAACGCTATCAATGAATCGTGGTTGCCTATCTCCACAAAGTATTATCTTTTCTTGTCGGGCACACCGTTCAGAGCCATAAACAATGGTGAGTTCATCGAGGAGCAGATATTCAACTGGACATATAGCGATGAGCAACGGGCAAAGGCAGAATGGAAAGGAAGCAACAATCCTTATCTTGCCTTGCCACGAATGGTTATGCTTACCTATCGTATGCCCGATGAGATACAAGAGGTTGCCAAACAAGGCGAATTTGATGAATTCGACCTTAACCTATTCTTTGCAGCAGAAGGTAAAGGAGAATCTGCTCGATTCAAATATGAGAACGAAGTGCAGAAATGGCTCGACCTTATTCGTGGAGGGTATCTTCCTGCAAGCGTTGATGACCTCAAACTCGGACAAGACAAGCGACCTCCAATGCCATTCAGCGATACACGCTTGCTTAATGTGCTTTCGCACACATTGTGGTTTTTGCCAAATGTGGCTTCGTGCTTTGCAATGGCTAATCTGCTTGCTCAAAGGCAAAACAAGTTCTACCACGACTATAAGGTAGTAGTTTGTGCCGGAACAGCAGCAGGTATAGGACTTGATGCTCTGCACCCTGTTCAAGCAAATATGGGCGACCCTTTGGAGACAAAGACCATTACGCTTACTTGCGGTAAGCTGACAACGGGTGTAACGGTTAAGCCATGGACCGGCATATTTATGCTCCGCAATTTGAAAAGTCCTGAAACCTATTTTCAGGCTGCGTTCCGCGTGCAGAGTCCTTGGGAGGTAAAGAATGAGGAAGGAAGCAAAACCATAATGAAGAATGAGTGCTATGTATTCGATTTTGCACTTGACCGAGCCTTGCGACAAATTTCGGATTATAGTTGTCGCTTGGATATAAACGAGAGCAACCCCGAAGCAAAGGTAGGCGAATTTATAAAGTTCTTACCCGTGCTTGCTTACGACGGCAGCAGTATGAAAGAGGTGGATGCGCAAGACATTCTCGATATTGCATTGGCAGGAACATCGGCTACCTTGTTGGCAAAACGTTGGGAGTCTGCTTTGCTCGTAAATGTAGATAACAACACGCTAAAACGCTTGCTGGCAAGTCCTGAAGCGATGAAAGCCTTGATGAACATTGAGGGCTTCCGCAACCTGAACAGCGACCTAACCACCATCATCAATAAGTCCGAAGCAGTCAAGAAGGCAAAGAAAGAAAATCCCGACCCGACACCAAAGGAGAAGAAAGAAATCTCTGTCGAAGAGAAGGAGATGAAGAGCAAACGCAAGCAGATTCAAGAGAAACTGATAAAGTTTGCAACCCGAATCCCTGTATTTATGTACCTTACCGACTACCGCGAACGATGTCTCAAAGATGTAATCACGCAGTTAGAACCGGGCTTGTTCAAAAAGGTAACAGGCTTAAGCGTTGAGGATTTCAATATGCTTTGTTCATTGGGAGTGTTCAACGCACCGCTAATGAATGATGCCATCTTCAAATTCAAGCGTTACGAGGATGCAAGCCTTACTTATACCGGCATTGACAAACATACCAACGATGAGGTCGGCGGCTGGGATACCACAATCCGCAAGACTCAATATGAGAAACTATTCTATAACCAGCAATCCTCAATGAGTGAGATTGATTATAGTTCATATTCAAGAGTTACTGAGCCTATTGAAACCACTCATAGGGTAGCAAAACCATTAGATGGCAAAACAATCGTAAAAATATCGCAAGCAAAGTCAACCGTTCAAGAACGACCTGTGAAACCGACTGCGGTTGATGCTCCTTTGCAAGAGCCACAAACAATACACGACCTTGAAGTCAAATTAGAATCAATCGGTGTTGATAGTACTGTCGTACACAAGAAATTCGGCAAAGGAACCGTTGTAAAAATCAACAAGAACGAAAAGTTTATTCACATTAAATTCACCCTCGGCGAAAAGAAATTCATCTTCCCAGATGCGTTCCTAATGGGATTCTTGGAGATGGAATAATAATTTCAGAACCTTTATAACTAAATAGCCTGCGACCACATAGGCTATTTAGTTATCTCATCTTAGACATCATCTCATAAAACAGAGCCTTGAATAAATTTGCATCATTAACAATAGCAGCTAAAGATTTCAAATGATCTCCTGCGGCTTCTATATTCCGTTCAATATTCTCTGCTTCTTGTGAGTTTCTGGCTATAGGTAAAAATAGCGCCTTTGAAACTTTTACTGCATCATCTATCTGTTGTTCCGGTGTCTTTTGCATATTATTCATATCCATTTCACTAATAAAATTATTGTTATAGTTCCGCAAAGATAATTATTCTCAATTGAAAATTACAGATTTGAGAAATTATAAGTAATTTTGCAGAAAACATAAAAGAATAATGGATGTAGAAACTATGCTAAACAAGGATAATATAAAGAATTTTTTAAGAAATCCTCTTGGAGTAATTGCGTTATTTGTTACTATATGCTATTTGATAGCTGGGCTTGTATTCTCCATTGGGCTAGATAAACTAAATGGTGCTGAAGAACGACTACCATTTATTTGGTTTATTATTATCTTCCCTGTAGTCATTTTCGTTGTTTTTGTATTATTGGTTTGCTATCATCATGAGAAATTGTATGGTCCTACCGATTTTAAGAATGAGGATAATTTTGTCAAACTCACAAACGCAGAACGTAAAGCAAAATATTTAAGCGAGGCAACAGAGAATTCTAAATACGAAGAGCAAATGCCCATAAATATAGAGGATTCTGAAGAAGTTATTAAAAACGAGAAATCAAATATTTGTGCATTAGCGTTTTCTGCAGAAAACTCAGCTCATTTAGCAATACAAAAGTTAAATACAATTTACAATACAAAGTTTACAGAGGAAGTAAAAATTGGCAAATATAGGTATGATGCAATAGGTGCAATTAGTGATAGAATATATCTTGTTGAGTGTAAGTATATAAAGAATAATATTACCATTAATAGATTAAGAGATACATATCAGCAAGTTCTTAGATATAAGGAGAATCTTTTAAAAAAGAATCCACACATTATAATTGTATTTGTTTTGGAAAAATATACTGATGCAGTTAGTAAAAATATCAAAGAATACTATCAATCAATTGCGCCTGATATTGATATTTATGTGTTCGATTATAATGAGCTTAAAACACAGTTTAAAAGTATAGAATAAGTATACTACAAAAGTATTACCTACTATAATATAGCAAACAAAGATAATGTGAATTAAGAGTACCCCATTGCGTAATAGGTTAATTAATTTCTTCCTTCGCATTCTCAATAAGCAACTTTGTTCCCAATTGGTCCATTAAGAAGGTTAGCACATCTTCTTCGTAGCCGAGACCAAAGGCTCAATGTCGTCGATGGACTTGTCTGCCATCGAGCGAGCCAAAATTGACTGTGCGGAGAAACTTTCAACTCCATCTCCACAGCCAATAAGAAGTACCACAAGGTGGCTACCTATCAAGACTTGATAGATGGCATGAATACAATAGGATAATAATAATTCGGCGTTCACTTATTGAGGGTGAACGCCGAATTTATTATTACAATGGGCACTAAATTGTCACAATCTCTTCCTCTTTAAACCAACCTTTTTGAATGACTTCTTCTTTAACTTTCTCAGGGTTATTAGTGTACATTACAACTGCCAATGATTTTTTTGCACGGGTACAAGTAACATAAAATAATCTTTGTGTACGATTGATAGATGTTTCTTTTCCTTCCGCCATATTATTTATATCCGTTTCTGATAAATTTTTGACACCAAATAGTTTGTCATAACTAAACATAAAACCTTTTGCTTCGGAATCATCTATAATAACCAACACTCTATCAAATTCTAAACCCTTAACTCCCTGATGTGTGTCAAATCTAGTTCTATGATTCACATAATCATCATATTTTCTTATTACTTCTATAGGTAAATCCATTGTATTGACCCAAGCTGTCAACTCTTCATCATCTGACTCCTTTACATCATCACTAACTAAATTACTAGCTCTATCAACCACATTAGGGAGATTTATTAGTTGAGAGTCAGATATTATTTTAACTATTTCACGTATGGTTTTATTCTCATTTACCATAGATGCAACATCTACCGCTTTTTCTCTGCATTTCAAATAAAGTTCATATGGCTTCTCAGTATTCTGCTTACTCAATAAAGGAGAGTATTCTTTCAGAATTTCTAATGCAACACGTCCATCGCCTTTCATGGATTCAGCAATGGGGAGTATGATCTTGGTGAAAAAATCTATTTCTGGTACAGCACCTTGAAGGAATGTCATTTGATATTTTGAGACTTTATTAAATGGGGCAAAAAAACTATCAAACCCTAGTCTTCGGGCAGCCATCATATGTTCAAGTGTCAGTATTTTTACATCAGCGTCTATGCCCGTCCATTTTTCATCTTCAGCATCCTTACTCATAATCTTCATTATGGTTTGCTCCACTTCATCTTTGTTTATACCTTCATGTTGTTGCACTACAAAAAGTCGAACAAAACCATCATTAGCATCTTCACGTGGATTTTGTTCTGCATGAATATCAATATCCTTTCCAATAGTGTTAGCCAACTGGATTATTCGCTTCGCACAACGGTAATTCATTTTCTTTACAGGCTTTTCCCAATCTTTGGGAATAATACTTAGCATATTGTCTTTGCCGTCTGTATAGATTCGCTGTTTTTGATCACCTATAAGCCCCAATGTAAAGATACTTGCAAAATTTTCTTGTATCTTAAAAAATGCATCTACCAGCTCTTTTTTTGTATCTTGACTTTCATCGATTAAGAGAATCGGGTAACGCTGTGCTATAATACGCTGCAGCATCGGATTAGCCATTATCATTTGTGCTGATATCTTAATAACATCAGCATGTTTTAATGCATTATATTCTGGGTTACTTCCATTGGGGTTATATACAAACTTTTCTATAGTTTGTGCTTTTGCTAGTCTCTCTTTTTGATACTCATATTTTTCCACATTGGAAAAATATGTTTTGGTAGTCTTATTTTTGGTGTCTTCTAACTTCTTTCCCAACACTTTTAAATCTTCTTCAATATAAAAACAATACAATCTTTTAATATCTGCCTGATAATGCTTTATAACATCCCAAACAAAACTATGAATTGTTGAAATATGGAAAATGGGACTATAATCCAAACGATTGATTATCTCATCTGTGGCAGCATTAGTAAAGGTAATAACAGCGACATTCTTTCCTTGCGACAGAAGGTCTTTTCCAATACTATTATGTATTTTTTTCAAAAGAAGAACCAAAGAGTAAGTCTTCCCTGAACCAGCTCCTGCAAAAAGAAAGAAACTTTTACGCGGTGTTGAAAGAATACACTTTTCCAGTGTCTCATCTACTTGAAAATCTATATTATTCTCCATTTTTGTTACCATTAGAATCTAAATATGACTTCATCCACTCAAGACCTTCCTGAATATATACTGGGGCAATTAAATCGGCAAAATCGTCTTTATATAGCAGAGAAATAGCAAAGTCCGCCTTCTGAAAACCACTTTTGCTTTCTAATTTTTCAAATATTTTATTTTGTAATTCATTAGCAGAATCACTATGTCTCAACAGATTCGCTATTGTGGTAATAGCACCCATTTTCTTTAATCCTTCTTGTCGAAATAATTCAAGATTAGTAAATATCAATGCATCTTCAAATGTGTAGGGACATACTTCAGTCAAGTCATCTTTATTCTTATCCCACTTGACGTTCACTGGTGTTTGGAATGCTATTCTTACATTATTTACAAGCTTTTCTTTTCCATCCAGTACCAACAAATCGTCGATTTGTTCTTTTCCTGAAAGCCAACTTTTAATTGAAGGGTTACCTGTTTTATAACCTTTCCCTTTGGCTGTAAGCACGGACGGATGTCTTTCTTTCCCGTCTTCTCCTACTTTTGTTTCAGTCGCATCTATATCCGTCACAATCAAGGTTGCAATTCCAATCTTTTCAATAAGTTTACGGAAACTATGTGCATGACGGCCATTCACTTCTATGACAGAAATATAATAAGAATCTAATCCAGCTTTTACGAGAAAGCTGGGGACAAGTATCTTTTCCGCTGGACCTTCAACCAAAACAACAGCATCCGAAAAGAATATATCGCAGTGAGTTAAACGTATATACCTCGTCACAAACTGTTTAGTTTCTTCTTCATTTTTTCCAAACGTACTCGATAAGTTTACGACTTTTGAGATAGGTATTTTATTATCATTGCCATCTATCACTCGCTTAAAATAGCGCATACAATTTAGGTCAAGTTCATTTACAACGTGATTTGAATGTGTGCTTAACACAAGCTGCGTTTTTAACCAAGGATGCCTTTTTATTAGTTCATTATAGCACAGGGCTTCAAATGCTTTCTTTACAAACACTTGTTGCGCCTGAGCATGTAGGTGTGCTTCAGGTTCTTCTACAAATACTAAATGAATAGGTTCTATATTTTCTCCATCAGTTAGTGCCTTCAGCCATTTTTCTCTGAAGTCTATCAGTTTCAAATAAATAGAGATAAGATTCCGATAACCAAGACCATTATATTTCTCTGGAAGTACAAGTTCTTCCATACCTTGAATAGAGAATTGAACTGCTGAGTCATGTTTTATGGCTTCCTCAATCTGAATTTTACTTCGTATTTTTATCTCTGGATTCTGGAATCCAGGATAATTGATGTTCCTCAACTCGCCGACAGGAACCTCAAAAGTCTTTTTTAATTTTTCATCGTATGTTTTGTTCGCTGTTACAATATCTCCAAGAAGTTTCAACCCTTCACATGTCAATTCTTCATCTTCTTGGTCACTACTCTTATAGTATTGTTGGAACTGTTTCGACAACGTATCTATATCACTGTCTGTTTGCCCTTCCGGATCAGAGAAATCTCTTGAAGCCAATATGGTATCTACTTTAATTAGTCCGTCAAGTGGGTTGTTGCCTATCTCATTGTCTGGTGTTATTTGCACTTCGTCTTCGTTATCAGGATCAAGAGCCGGATCTATGATATAGTATTTCACATCGAAATACTCTCTAAGGTTTGAGCCTTTACCTAAAAAATCGCATAAATTTTTGGGATATAATTCAGGAGAACCAGCTTTTTTCCATTCTTCAGTACCCTCTAAAGTTTTTGCCTTCATCTTGGCTTCCTTATAAACTGTGTAGAGTTTTGTTACATCCTTGGGCTCATATTGTCCACGGACACCAACCTTTTTACCATCCCAAGAACTAAGCGATGGTATTAAGTGATTCACTCGATACTGTTCTCCATCTTCCACATTTATCCATACATCCATTGATGGTACAATGTTATCCCATTGGTGAGAACTCAGTAATGCTTCATCTACAGAATCATGTTCGAGCCATTTATCACCAATTTTATTAATTGATGCCCAATTGGTTGCGGTGAACTCTTTTAAAGTGAATCTATCTGTATTCTTTAGAAACCAAACAATAGCACTAATAGCAGAAGTCTTGCCACTATTATTAGCACCAACGAAAACAGTTTCCTTTTCTCCAAAGTCTATATGACAATTTTTTAATTTTCGGTAATTTCTAATATGAACAGACTGTATTTTCATATATAATTCGTATTATTATTCGTTTAAGACATATGTAGTTTCACCATAGTTTTCTGATAATCTCTTATTGCTTCAAAATCCTGTTGGAATAATGTAAATTCCATCTTCAGGAAGGAGATAAGTATTTTATCAAAGTTTGCCTACAAGTTTGATTTTTACATTTTCAGTAATTTGGTACAGGTTTGTTCGGTGGTTGGACTCTTTACATAATCCTCACTCTTTCTTGCAACTCTCTCATTTTCTGCATAAGTTCATCAAACTCTAAAGATTCACCATAGATGAAGAACCGTCTCATATCGGCATAGTCATCTTGCCACGCCTCCATAGCCGATTCAGGTATCGTAAAATTGATGGTTGATGGGGTGTGTGAATCATAGTTTACATACTTCAAAGCATAATAAGCCTTACGATGTTCAACAATGGCATCATAAAGTTCGCGATTCGACAACGCTTCTTTACCATACTCTGTATCCATCAGTTTTTCCAAGTCATACAGATGTCGTGACATTCGTACGCTCCGAGGTTTTTCTTTTTGAAATTCTTCCGCCAAAAGAAATAGTTTTTCAAGGAATGTGCGAGAAGGAACTACTGTTCTAACAAGACTTTCTGCGTCAGTATCTTCGCCATCAAAACTTTCACCGATTAAAGAACGAATTGGTCGTAATTCCGTTGGTTCATCCATTGAAAGACAACTAATCTCAATCTTTACACGTGGAGGAATATAATTGATAGTATCTTCAAGAATTGACGGATAGTGTAATAGGATTACAGTAGGATCCTTGTCTGAATCTATCGGTCGCCATTCTCCATTTTTATCCTGTACTTGAGAAACATTCTCTATACTGTAACCAGAGACTCCCATTTCTTTCAAACGGGCATCTAATTGAGCAGAAAGGGTCTTATGAATATACGCTCGTGACATTTTGCGTAATTTCTCACGCTGACTTTTACCAGTCTTCTCAATACCAAAGAACGAATGACTAATTGCCAAGTCAATATCTTCAGAAAAACGCTCAATGATGCCAAAACCTTTTGACAACGATGTTCCGCCTTTGAATATCAAAGAATCACGGCAATCTGTTTGGAATAATGCCTTTAATGTAACTGTTACCCACCAATCCTTTTCTATTGCTACCTGATTAATACCTGGATGTCCAGCCTCTGTGTGCTGCAACATAGCTAAACGGTCCACTATCTCATTGTTTAACCACAATTTTCCCATAATCTATTTCTATTTTAAGCGGTTAGCATTGGTTTTATAACTCGTTTCATCCATGCAGGCATCATATCTACATCTTTAGCTAAAGTCTCCTTGTCGGTTTCTTTTAATACCAATTGTTGGATTATATTTAGTTCTTCTTCTCCTACATTCTCTTTTTTCAGAGCCTTCAGAGCCTGAACAAGTAAAGAGATGAGACGAGTACCATAACAGAAGTTTTTGGGTACACCTCGTTTTAATACTACTTTCCTATTGGATAAGTTTACAGTTCTTTCGCTTCCTGTAGTTAAGTATGTGTAATTCATTGGCACTTGAGTTGATAACCCTAATGCATTCAGAGCTGTCATACCAGATGGCAATACCTCTGCATTATCTCTAGCAGCAATTGCCTGTACCACTTTATCAACTGAGGGCAGTACAACACCAAATTTGCTTCTTCTCGGTTTGGCATATATCCCATGTGCAATTTTCACAAGCATACCTTCTGTCGTTAACTCAGACAAAATGCTTCCCACAAATTCTGTGTGGTACTCAGGAAAATCAGACCGAAACAGTATGCAATCCTCTGGCATCGCTTCTATGCGTTGCCTAAGAGTAATACCATCTATCGAATATTCATTAGTCATATCACCTTTGAAATTTTGATGATTTTTCAAATGCAAAGATACAAAAAGGATTCAAATAAATGATGAATTGCCAAAAATTTTATTCGGTTTGCTCATATACTATCGCTTTGTACAATGTGTAATATGAATCAAGTAACCTTAAACAATAAGATTGTTGGGGTTATACATTAGTACTTAGTTGTAATATAAATGTGAATTATTCCCTAACAATATCAAGAAGTCTATTCCATTCTCTTTTCGCTGGCATAAACCTTCCAACACCTTTTGCCTTATCAAGCTTGCCTCATAGGTCTTCAACCGAAATGCCAGTACAATGACCACTTCAAGATTGTAGAATGTAGCCCAACTTTTAGGCGTAGCCAAATCGCATCGTTGGGTGCTTACAGGGCAAAGTGTTCCACTCTTGTATATCGCTTTTATAGCGACTCGGAGTGTCGGGGCTATCACCCCGAATAACTCCACCAACACCATTTCCGACATCCAAACACTATTGCTTGGAATATTCACCTTGCCGCTTTCGCTGATTGTAATAATTGCTCGTTCCATAGTTACATTGCTATTGAAATTTCACTAAACGATTGATTAAGTCTGTTGCCGAACATCGTCAAATCCTTGTCGATTTTCTCGGTGGTTATCTTGGCATACTTTTGTGTCGTGGTAATGTTCGTATGCCCCAATACGCGGCTGACACTCTCAATGGGAACACCCTTGCTCAGAGCCAAGGTCGCGAACCCATGGCGAGTGCAATGGAAGGAAATATCCTTCGTTATTCCACACTCTTTTATCATCTTTTTCAGTGGTTTACAGATGTTCCAATAGTTAAGATTAGGGAACACGAGTTTGTCCTTCTGAAACCTCTCGTAACGCTTGATTATCTGCAATGGAATATCTAGCAACTTCACTTGGAAATTGACCTTTGTTTTGTGTCTCTTGGATAGGATCCACTTCTCTCCATTTATCTCTACAATATCATCGGTGGTCAGTTCCTTAATATCCACGAATGACAAGGCGGTGAAACTTGCAAACACGAACAAGTCTCGGATATAAGCCAGCTTCTTATCCGCAAATTCGTGTGTCATTACAGTTTTGATTTCATCTTCTGTAAGATATTGACGCTCCTTGATATTCTGATTTACCCGATACTGAGCAAATGGATTTCTCGGTGTCAGTCCATTGTAATGAGCCTTGGCCACGATTGTTTTCAGCCACATACAATGCGACCATACACTGCCATTATGTAGTCCAGCATCGGTAGAGAGATAGATTTCATACTCCTTTATGAAGTCGGGAGTAAGTTCAAGCATGGAAATATCACTACGCTTGTAGCACTTCTTGATGAACGTTGCCAAATGATTTCGAGACCTTACACGCACCTTGTAGGAACTTGCTGCACGATCTATGCCTATACGCTTCTTGAAACTCTCGTTGTCTTTATCAAATGCACCTAGCAATGTTTCATACTCCGTTCCTATGCCTTGATAGGCATTGCGTACCATTTCGGCAGTTACATAGGCTTCTCTATCCGAAATGCGTTGATAATGCTTGATGATTTGAGCCTTGATGTTATCCAAAGCCAAATTGATGTCTCGTGCCTCTTTGCTCTTACCTTTGGCTCGATTGCCTTTGGCATCCCACATTGTTTTTGCAATGATCAGTTTGCAGCTGAATTGTGCCACCGAGCCATTGATTGTAACTCGCCCCATAATGGGGACAATACCGTTTTTCTCCTTGCTTCCGTTCACATAGAACAGTACCTTAAATGTACTTCGCATAATCCAATTCTTTTTGGTTACAAAATTAGTTATCAGCGAGTTGTACATTGTTATGCAGAATATGGCAGAGAGTAGAAATAAACTCCAACGACCTATAACCCACCCTGTTATTGGGTAATGATTTGAAAACCGTCCGCCCTCATTACCTTTCATTTTCTCGCACTTTTGCATCGGCGAGGCTTTCATCAAAAGTCCTCATAAGTCATTGAACACCAGTGCCACCATCATTATTTTCCCTCATTCGTTAGATTTTTCCAGAGATAAGCGTTGTTCCTGATAAAAACAAGCTTTTGGGTATATAAAATATTCCAGACAAGCAGATGTTTTTATGTTTGTGAACATGTTGCTTACTGCTTGTCGGGAATATTGCGGCTGTTGGCAGGCTGTGGTGCACAGGCTGTACATAAGCTACAAAAAATTGTGATGTAAGGGTTTGCGTGCCGTCGCCCATGATGTGGATACGGAGTAGTGGCTCGTTGTTCGTTTTGCTGCTTTTTTGTATGTGTTTTGTTTCCAGTTTTTCTCTGTCATCTGTCAGCTCGTGTTATAACGTGGTGTGTGCCAGGATGTTAGACGGTGAAAAAAGGCTGACACTTTTTTCGCTTGTCTTTCATTTGCTGTTGATTGTGCCGACATGCTTGGTGTATGGCTGACAGATGAAGAATGAAGTGTCAGTCGCCTGTTGTCGTGTAAGCCGTTGATGTTCAATGTTTTGCACCGTAGGCTGACAGATGAAGGAGAAATACATGAAAATATTTTTATTTGTCAGTATGCAGGTGGAGTAGATGCGGCGTTCCTTTCCTTGTGTCCTTTTTTCTTGTTTTGCAAAAGGCCGCCTTTTGCTTGGTGAAATGCCGTGTGTTGCATTGTGTTTGGTGGCTTTTTGCAAGACGTAAGACGGTATTTTACAACGACACGAGATTGTGGTGCTTGGGCTGTATGTCTTTTTGTGTCACCAATTTTCAATATGGTCAATCAATTTAATTTGTTCTCCTTTGATGAAATACATCCATGAAATCACACCGTCAAAGCCGCTATAAGGTTTTGAGTAACATTTTATATTCCTATAAATGTTCTCTTTGTTTTTTTTAGCATAAAGATGGGCTTCTTCTCCAGTGATAATAAATATAAAGCCATTGATTTTGCAGTAACCAAGGTCGTCATGTTTAAAACCTGGAAATTCGTAATAGTCCCTATTGTCAAAAATTAGTATATTTGAAAATGTTAAACCTTTGTATTTTTCTGAATATTCAGAAAAAGATACAGACACCATGTATTTTTCGGCGTCATATTTTTTAAAAACTAAAAATGGAATGACATTTTTTTGTATCTCTTCAAAAATAGGTTTGTGAGTAAACTCAATACTGTCAAGTTTGACATAATTAAAGTCTGTTTCATTTTGTCCGTATGCAAGGTGTATGCTTAGATAAATGAACCAGATAAACATTAAAGATTTACTTTTCATGATTTTTTCAATTTTCTATAAGTTCTATACGTTTTGTTATAATGTCAAAGACAGTTCGTTCCTTGTCTGCGTTCCATCTTATCACATCTTTGCATATAGCTTTGATGTGATTGATTATGTTTGAGGGTATTTTGTTTACGCCTTTGTCTTGGCGTATATATGCGTTTACGGTATTCCCATGTTTGTCAACGTTGCATGAAATACAGATTGTTGCGGAGCTATCTTTTGTGTTATTCTTTAGAATTAGAGGCATTTGCTCTTTTAAATAGTTTATCAGGCTGTCTTTACCGGAAATGATGCGGTCGGCATCTTTTCTCATCTGTTTGTGTTCAAAGATTTTTTCTTTATGTTTGTTTGTCATGTTGTCAATTATCTTCCGTAAGCGCGGTGTGGTTTTATAATAACAACCGTCCAATAAGGTTGTGTGGTAATCAATGCAGGCTGTAAATGCAATAGTGTCTGATGTGTAAAAATACAGTTTGCACCTTACGTCCATCACTTTAGGTTTGGATGTTGGCATATTCTCCAGTTCTTTGCATAATTGTTTGATTTCTTTAATGTTGTGCTCTTTGTTTATAATGTAACCTTCCTTCGTGCCGTATTCTTCGAATGTGGTGCATGTCAGTGGTGGGTCTCTTAATTCGTTTATGTTCCAATCCGTTTTTTTGACGAATACACTGTCTATGTCCTTGAAGTTTACGACTTGAGCATACGTTTGTAATGGCAGAAACAAAACGAGTAGGCCAATAATAGATTTTATCATTCTTTTGTATTCAGTGGTTGTTATTGTTTTGAAAAACTCATTTATTTTATACGCTGTCGTTGTTTAAAGTAATAGCGTCTGCCGTCATGTCTGGCTATTGTTGCTTAATGTCTTTTGTACGTGACAGTGTCAGAAACTTCTATTTTGAGTAATTTGAAGTCCTTTGTGTAGTGATATGAATAAAGAAAACCGGCATTATTAGGAGATGTGCGGAATATGTTGGTGACACGCTGTCCGTCTGACGACTTTGAAATGTTGACACAGTACTCGTTTCCGTTGTCTGTGTAGGCATACCTCGTATTTTTGTTTGACATCATTAAGTGCCTGTGCCCGTTAGAAATCTCATAAAAACAGCTATCGTACCTTATCAACTTATGAATGTTCTTTTGGCTGTTATGGCTGTTTTTATGGACTATCCATACCGTGTCGGCCTCTGTAATCATGTCAACCATGTTGTGTGGCGGTGCGGTTAGTCTTGCCGTGCGCTCGTTTTTTGAACATCCAAATAGTGTAAGTGTAACTAATATGGCGGTAACTGTTCTTTTCATGGTATTGCTGTTTAATTGTTTCTGATTGGTTAAAGTAACTTAGTGTGATTGCAGTGCAGTCATTCGGGCAGTAGTTCAACAGACTTGACATGCGTGTATTCAATTATGTTGTAGTCCTTGTCATACAGGTATTTGTATAAAAAGAATGTGTAAGGCTGGGTGAGGTCGTCATTGTTGATTAAGTATCTGGTTGTGCTGTACAGGTTGTCTTTTTCGCGTTTTATTACGACCTTGTAGTCTATGCCTGACGGAAAAAGAACGTGATGAGGCACGATGAACGACGTGTCACGGAGCGACGACAGGCATAAGTTCCATAGCGTGATTTTGCCGTGCTGGTCTTTTATGACATTATAATATTCGTTTTTTACTTTGATGAAAGAAATTTTGTCATTGATTAAAATCGTGTACATATTTTATAACAATGTCTTTTTCATTTGTTTGTACGAACGGGATATGTGACCGTTCATTCGACGAGCATGACATCGCCAATATTATAAAAACAGGTATGATAAAAGACATGTGTTTCATGGTTTCAGTGATTAGTGTCAACGTTTACAAAGATAAACGTTGTTTTAGACAAAAGCAAGTTTTTAGTATATAAAATATTCCCGACGAGCAGATATTTTTATGTTTGTGAACATATTGTTTACTGCTTGTCGGGAATATTGCGGCTGCGGACCGGCTGTAATGTCCGGCCGGAGTTGTCAGTTTCTTGTCACCGAGAACGATTGGCGGTGGAAAATGAATATGGGGATGATGCACCCTACCACCATGCCGAACATGATAAGCACAGTGAGTGACGAGTTGTGGAAGAAGCGTGAGACGTATTCCATTGTGTATTCGTCGGGCAGGCGCACTATGTTTATCAGGTCGCGGACGGCCTTGTAGGCAAACATTCCCGGCACCATAGGCAGCAGTGACGGGAAGGCGAAGCACTCCGCAGGGCAATGTATGCGCATTGAGAACGGCACGGCAAGCAGTCCTATTACGAAGCCCGCTATGATTGAGGCCGTCACCTGGTCGAGCGTCAGTCCCGTGTGGTGCATCAAGAAGTAGCGTATGCCGTGCCCGATGCAGGCCAGCAGGGCGCAGATGAGCAGAGCCTTGCGCGGCGGATTGCTTATTATGGCGAAGCCGACACCGGCCACGGCGGCGAAAAGTCCGTCGGCGATGGCCGCCTGCACCACGTCAGGGCGCACAACCTTGGTGAACGTTGTCGGGTCAATGTCGAATATGACGACCGTTGCCGACAGGCCGACGGCAATGCAGATTATCAGCAGGCCGGCGTTGGTGAGCCGCGCGATGCCGTCGAGCGCGTGGCCGTCGACGATGTCCATCACGCCGTTTATCAGCGGAACGCCGGGTACAAGATACAGCATCGACGTTCCGAGCGATATGTCTTCCGTGCCGCCGTGGAAGTAAAGATAGTCTGTAACGCCAATCATTGTCGATACGAAGGCGCAGATTACGAACAGGGCAAGGTGGTTGAACTTGCGCCGGGTAAGCTCCTGACGGATGAAAAAGCCCACGAGTGTGGCTACGAACACGATGCACATAGATGTCAGGTTGCCGTCGAACAGGCGGCAGAAGCAGGCGTTTGCGAGCGAGGCGAGCAGCAACACTGTCCACCGGCTTTCGCGTTTCTCCTTCACAATCATCTTGAACAGCCGCCAAAGCTCCTTCAGCGGCAGCTTGTTGTCGAACGCGCGCCACGACAGGGCCGACAGTTTCATGTTGGCCTTGAAGTTCAACGCCATTGCCGGTGTCTTCTTTATATACGTATAAGAGCGGTTGTGGTCGGCGTCCAAAAGCGTTATGCTCAACGTTTTTGGAAATATAAGCAGGTTGATGTGATAGCCGAACGAGCGCGCCATGCGCACCGTGTTGTACTGTATCCGTGATGTCTGTGCGCCTACGGCCATCATCGTTGCGGCGTATTCGGCCAGAAAAATCGCGGCGTCTTTCAACGCCTCGTGTACGTTCTCTTCTTCTTTCTGTTGCATTGCTGTTGTTATCTGAAAACTTGTTGTAAAGCCGTGATTGTGTAAAACGGCTGCAAAGTTACATGTTTTCGCTGACAAATACGGCATGTTGTATCTGCTTTTTCATGCCATAAGGCGGTTGCTTGTGTTTTGTGCTTGCATAGGTGGCGTTTTGACTGAATGTCGGCGAAAGTACTGGTTATGCTTACACATTGATTTGCCGTGACGCTTTGAGAATGCGTTATTTGAAAAACAAAACCGTTTGGGCGGAAATATTGCAGGGAAAAGTGTGCAGGCGTAAAGTGCGTTACACCAAGGTTTTATGCTGTAAAAATGCTTGTGTGTGCAATATCTTGCGGCTTTTTAGCGTGCAAAATGTGGCAAATTGAGATGTCAAAGACCGTCTTTTGCATCGCCGGTTGCCACCTTTGGCGCGCGTGTTGACGGCGTTTTTTGTGGCAAAACTGCATGAAATGTAATATGTGAGTTTACAAAATGGCGCTTCCCCGGTGCCTTTTTCATGCCTCAATTGTCATTTTATTACTCCGTGTTTTTCTGTTTTGTGGATTTTTGTTGGGGTTTTTTGTATGACAAAATGCAACGGTGAATAGCTTTTCAGTTGACACATTGTGCGATGGATGGTGTGTTGCCGGTTGATGAAACCGTGGCCTTCGACATACCGCGGCCAGTGACATGTCTGCCAATTCTGTCAGTGTGACGGTGACAAACGTGACATTCTGGCGTTTGGCACGCTTTTCGCTATAATGTTGGCGGACGCGCCAAGGGTGCGGACAAACATATTTAAGTACACAATATTAAAACTATAGAACTATGAACATCAAACCATTGGCAGACAGGGTGCTGGTTAAACCGGCACCGGCAGAAGAGAAAATCGGTGGAATAATCATTCCCGATACTGCAAAGGAGAAACCGCTTCACGGCACAATCATCGCCACAGGCAAGGGTACCAAGGATGAAGAGATGGTGCTGAAGGCAGGCGACGAGGTGCTTTACGGCAAATATGCAGGCACTGAACTGGAGTTTGAGGGCGAGAAATACCTGATGATGCGCCAGAGCGATGTGCTCGCAGTGATTGAAAAGTAACAGTCAAGAATTTAAGGAATTTAGAGAAGTTATAGAAGTTAGAGCCATTACCAAGAGCCGTGCAGCAATACATTCGGCTATAACTTCCGAGTGAACGCAGTGAACGGTAACTTCTTTAACTTCTATAACTTCAGAAAATAAAAAAATCAAACATCATGGCTAAAGAGATTAAATATAACGTAGACGCCCGTGACTTGCTCAAGAGGGGCGTTGACCAGTTGGCAGACGCAGTGAAGGTTACACTCGGCCCGAAAGGCCGCAACGTCATCATTGAAAAGAAGTTCGGCGCTCCGCAAATCACCAAGGACGGTGTTACCGTTGCAAAGGAGATTGAACTGGCCGACCACTTCGAGAACACCGGCGCACAGCTCGTTAAGAGCGTGGCAAGCAAGACCGGCGACGATGCAGGCGACGGAACTACAACCGCTACGATACTTGCACAGAGCATCGTGAACGTAGGACTGAAGAACGTCACGGCAGGTGCCAACCCCATGGACTTGAAGCGCGGCATCGACAAGGCCGTTGCTGCCGTTGTTGATTATATCAAGGCTAACGCCGAGAAGGTTGACGACAACTATGACAAGATTGAGCAGGTTGCCACCGTCAGCGCAAACAACGACCCGGAAATAGGCAAGCTCATCGCCGACGCAATGCGCAAGGTAAGCAAGGACGGCGTAATTACAATCGAAGAGAGCAAGAGCCGCGACACCCATATCAACGTGGTTGAGGGCATGCAGTTCGACCGCGGCTATCTGAGCGGCTACTTCGTAACCGACGCTGACAAGATGGAATGCGTAATGGAGAATCCTTACATACTGATTTACGACAAGAAAATCAGCAACATCAAGGACTTCCTTCCCATCCTTCAGCCTGCCGCAGAGAGCGGACGCCCGTTGCTCGTAATCGCTGAGGACGTTGATTCAGAGGCTCTTACAACACTCGTTGTAAACCGTCTGCGCGGTGGATTGAAGATTTGCGCAGTCAAGGCTCCCGGCTTCGGCGACCGCCGCAAGGCAATGCTCGAGGACATCGCGATACTGACCGGCGGTGTTGTTATCAGCGAGGAGAAGGGCTTGAAGCTTGAGCAGGCTACACTGGAGATGCTCGGCACCTGCGACAAGGTTACCGTTACCAAGGACAACACGACCATCGTTAACGGTGCTGGTGACAAGCAGTGCATCGCTGACCGCGTGGCTCAGTTGAAGAACGAGATAGCCAACACCACAAGCTCTTACGACAAGGAGAAGCTGCAGGAGCGTCTGGCCAAGATTTCAGGTGGCGTCGCAGTGCTTTACGTAGGCGCGAACAGCGAGGTTGAGATGAAGGAGAAGAAAGACCGCGTAGACGACGCCCTCTGTGCCACACGTGCGGCAATCGAGGAAGGTGTAGTAGTTGGTGGCGGCACGACATACATCCGCGCACTCGACACTCTGAAGGATGTCAAGGGCGACAATGCCGACGAGCAGACTGGTATCAACATCGTGGTACGCGCCATCGAGGAGCCTCTCCGCCAGATTGTAGCCAACGCCGGAGGCGAAGGTGCAGTCGTAGTGCAGAAAGTTCGCGAGGGTGAAGGCGACTTCGGATACAACGCACGCACCGACGAATACGAGGACTTGCGCAAGGCCGGAGTAATCGACCCCGCCAAGGTGGCCCGTGTTGCTCTTGAGAACGCCGCTTCAATTGCCGGCATGTTCCTGACAACTGAATGCCTCATAGTTGACAAGCCCGAGGAAAAACCGGCAATGCCGATGGGCAATCCGGGAATGGGCGGAATGATGTAAAATTGTAATCCTAAGATAACAAAAAGAGGGACACTGCCGATGTGGTTCCCTCTTTTTTGTTGTTTTTAGCTTGAATGGCATGATTTTTAGCATGAAAAATTTGTTTCTTATGCCCAAAGTACATAAATTTGCACGTGAAAATAAGAACAAAAAGCGAATAGATCCTAAAGTAGATATTTTTTTGATTTGTTTTAGTAGATTAGTTTTTAAGTAGTTTGTTTTTTGAAAATCGCTTGTCGTGACGACATGCGATTTTTTTGTTTGTACCTAAATCAAAAATCGAAGCCTTTGTTTTACATTGTCCTTGATTTTGCGTATCTTTGCAGACATGTTCCTGTGTGCGTGCTTCTTGCGTATGCGGCCATATTGTAAGATTATGGATGTAAATGATTTCAAGATAAAATGGTGGCAGTGGGTGCTGTATATCGCCGTTTCTGGCGGACTGCTTTACATCACCAAGTCGTGGCTTATGTCGCTCGGCATAATCCTGTTATTGATATTGCTCGACCGCTGGCTTGCTGAATATGAGCGCAAGAAACGTGGCGGCGACGATGACGATATATTGTTGTAAACTATGCAGAAGCTTTTGGATTTATATAAGTCGTGGAGCGGTTCGGCGCCTTCGGGCGTGGAACAGCTTGATACAGCCGGCAGCAACCGCCGGTATTTCCGTATATTGGGGGCTGATGGAGGTTCTGTCATAGGCGTTATAGGTACAAGCCGTGACGAAGACCATGCCTTCATTTACCTTTCGGGGCATTTCAAGAAGCGCCAGCTTCCTGTGCCGCACATCCTTGCCGTGTCTGACGATGAGCTTCGTTACTTGCAGGAAGACCTTGGACGTGTGTCGCTGTTCGGTGCGATAAGCGGCGGACGCGAGGCCGGCGGACGCTACAACCAGCGTGAGAAGCAGTTGCTTGTCAATACTGTTCGCGAGCTTCCTAACATACAGATACGCGGCGCGCGCGGACTGGACTGGGCCAATTGTTATCCGCAACCCGAGTTTGACGAGGACACCGTGCTGTTCGACTTGAATTATTTTAAGTACTGTTTCCTCAAGCCTGCCGAACTTGATTTCCACGAATTGAAGCTTGAAGCCAACTTCCGCCTCTTTGCGAAAGACCTTGTCGCGGAGAAGGCTGACAGCTTCATGTACCGTGATTTCCAGGCACGCAATGTCATGCTCGACGCCCAAGGCCGTCCGTATTTCATCGATTACCAAGGCGGACGCAAGGGGCCGTATTACTATGACTTGGCTTCATTCCTTTGGCAGGCATCGGCCAGATATCCGTATAAGCTCAGGCGAGAGCTTGTTTATGAGTATTACAACTCGTTGAAGCTTTATACTGAAGTTCCCTCTGTACGTCATTTTGTGGAACGGTTGAGCCTGTTTGTATTGTTCCGCACGCTCCAGGTGCTCGGCGCTTACGGCTTCCGAGGGTATTTTGAGCGTAAAAAGCATTTTCTTGACAGCATACCTCCGGCCATACAGAACCTGCGCGAACTGCTGAAGCTTAATGTCTTCACATATCCGTATTTGCTTGATGTGTTGCGCCAGCTTACCGAAATGCCGCAGTTTGCACACATTGAAGAGCCTGCATTGACACGTGCTGACGGCTTCAAGACAACCGACAGCAAAGTGTATGCAGCCCATCCTTCCGACGGCCCGGCCACATTCTCGAAGTATGACAACAAGGGGCCTCTGGTTGTCCGCGTGTATAGTTTCTCTTATCACAAGGGCATTCCTGAAGATGAGAGCGGCAACGGGGGCGGCTATGTGTTCGACTGTCGCGGCACGCACAACCCCGGCCGTTACGAGCCTTACAAAAAACTGACGGGGCTTGACGAGCCGGTGATACGCTTTCTTGAGGACGACGGCGAAATACTTACATTCCTTGACAACGTTTATAAACTGGCCGACATCCATGTGCGCCGCTACATTCAGCGCGGTTTTACGAGTCTGATGTTCAGCTTCGGATGCACGGGCGGACAACACCGCAGCGTATATGCGGCCCAGCATCTTGCCGAACATATCAACGACAAGTTTGGTGTAGAGGTTCGCATTGTGCATCGTGAGCAGAACATAAGCACCGTGTTGGAGGCTAAGAAAAAATAAAACAACAGATTATGATGCAGGCAATGATATTCGCCGCGGGGCTTGGCACGCGCCTGAAGCCGCTTACCGACACAATGCCTAAGGCACTCGTGAGGGTGGGGGACAGGCCGCTTATCGAGCGCGTGGTGGAAAAGCTGAAGGCTTCAGGCGTTGAAAGGATGGTTGTAAACGTACATCATTTTGCGTCGCAGGTGGTCGGTTATTTGCATGACAACGGCAATTTCGGTGTTGACATACGCATAAGCGACGAGTCGGAGAAGCTTCTCGACACCGGCGGAGGACTGAAAAAGGCCGCCCCGTTGTTTGCGCCTGACGCTCCGATACTTATCCACAACGTAGACATATTGAGCAATGTAGACCTCCGTTGGCTGTACGAAAGCCATAAAGGCAGTGACGCCACTCTGCTTGTCAGTGAGCGTAGGACAAAACGTTACCTGCTTTTCAACGACGAAATGCGCCTCGTAGGCTGGACAAACATAGATACAGGCGAAGTTAAAAGCCCTTATCCCGACTTGGATGTAAGCGTCTGTAAGCGGTTCGCCTTTTCCGGAATACACGTCTTTTCGCCGCGTCTTTTCCCTTTGATGGACGGTTTTCCTGACAAGTTCGGCATAATAGACTTTTACCTGAAAGTGTGCGGCAAGGCCGTAATAAAGGCTTGCGTCAAGTCCGACTTGCGGCTGCTTGACGTGGGGAAGCTCGACACTTTGGCCGAAGCGGAACGGTTTATTGCCGCCAACGGCTGAATGGTTGCTAACTGATTGATAGTCAATATATTGGCAAAAGGCCACCTTTCATGCGCTGAAAGGTGGCCTTTTGCTTGCAATTCATGGCCTTTTGCAACGCCGTTTGCCGTCTTTTGCCAGGCGGCAGTTGAGGCTACGGCTTGTCGGTGACGTGCCCTTGGATGTTGGATGATGCGTTTTCGCTCAATAAGTCAGTGTATTATAGTGATACATTAAAAAAATGTTGTACTTTTGCAAAAGAAATTATACAGGCGAAGGAAAGAGCAGACGAGCGGTAAGGCACATTTACTTGTCAACTTGTAACTTGTTGCTTGTCAACTGAAAAGCCGTTGCCTTTAGCTCCTTTGTGGGCGAAACTGGCGAAAACTCCTTTTAACTTCTTTAACTACTAATAAAAAGATACGATGCAGAAAATCATCATTCTCGACTTCGGTTCGCAGACAACGCAGCTCATCGGCCGCCGCGTGCGCGAGCTTGACACGTTTTGTGAAATCCTGCCTTACAACAAGTTTCCGCAAGACACGACGGGCGTTATCGGCGTAATCCTTAGCGGTTCGCCATACTCCGTACACGACCCGGAGGCGTTCAAGGCCGACTTGAGCCAGTTTGTAGGCAAGTTTCCCGTGCTCGGAATATGCTATGGGGCGCAGTTCATAGCTTCGCAGGGTGGCGGAAAGGTTGAAAAGACCAATACGCGCGAGTACGGACGGGCGCATCTTATGCAGTTTGACGCTGAAAATCCGCTGTTCAAGGGCTTTAATGAAAACTCTCAGGTGTGGATGAGCCACGGCGACACTATAACGGCTTTGCCTTCCGATTGTCATGCCATAGCTTCCACGGCTGATGTCAAGTTCGCTGCATACGCCAGCGAGAGTAACCCGTTGTGGGCTGTGCAGTTCCACCCCGAAGTGTTCCATACGGAGCAGGGAAAGCAGCTGTTGCAGAATTTTGTAGTTGACATTTGCGGCAGCCGGCAGGAATGGAGTGCGGCTTCGTTCGTGGAAACAACGGTGCAGGAGCTGAAAGAACAGCTCGGCAACGACCGCGTGATACTCGGACTTTCGGGCGGAGTTGACTCTTCCGTATGTGCCACTCTGCTCAACCGCGCCATCGGCTCAAACCTTACGTGTATATTCGTAGACCACGGTATGCTGCGCAAAAACGAGTTCCAAAAGGTGATGGAGGCATACAAGGGACTCGGCCTGAACGTAATCGGAGTGGACGCAAGCGACAAGTTCTTCAAGGATTTGGAAGGTGTGAGCGACCCGGAGCAGAAGCGTAAAATCATAGGCCGCGACTTTGTGGAGGTGTTCAACGCCGAGGCGAAGAAAATAACCGATGCAAAATGGCTGGCACAGGGCACAATCTATCCCGACCGCATAGAGAGCCTTAGCATCACGGGCATGGTTATCAAGAGCCACCACAACGTGGGCGGACTTCCAAAGGAGATGCACCTGCAGTTGTGCGAGCCGCTTAAATGGCTGTTCAAGGACGAGGTGCGCCGCGTTGGCTATCAGCTCGGCATGCCCGAACGGCTTATCAAGCGCCACCCCTTCCCCGGTCCCGGACTGGCCGTGCGCATACTCGGCGACATCACACGTGAGAAGGTCCGCATCCTGCAAGACGCTGACGACATATACATCGAGAACATGCACAACTACATTTGCGAGGACGGCGAGCCGTTGTATGACAAGGTTTGGCAGGCCGGCACGGTGCTTCTCTCGACGATACGCAGCGTCGGTGTGATGGGCGACGAGCGCACTTACGAGCATCCTGTGGCTCTGCGCGCCGTGACGAGCACCGACGCCATGACCGCCGACTGGGCGCATCTGCCTTACGACTTCATGGCTAAGGTTTCCAATGAGATTATAAACAAGGTGAAAGGCGTCAACCGCGTTTGCTACGACATCTCGTCAAAGCCGCCTTCGACAATCGAGTGGGAGTAATTCAAAATGTTTTTGTTTCGATAAAAATATAACTCAATCTATTGTAAATCAATGAATTAAGTCGCTATCCTGTGTAACTTGCTGGTTATCAGGATAGTGACTTTTTTGTACAAACAGGTTGTATTTGACCCCCAAATGTGTCCCCATAGTGTCCCCCCCTGATTTTTTTGTTTGGAAATATTGTGTTTTTTCCGTATATTTGCTGACACAAAAATGTAAGAACTATGGCGAATAAAAAAGGACGGATAAATCTAAACTATTACCTCAAAGACAAGTCGAAAGATATTACTTTGCTTTACCTTGTTGGTTTTCATCGCAAACGGTTCAAAATTTCGACTAAGCAGAATGTTTATGTCAAGACATGGGACGCTGCGAAACAGCGTTGCGTAATTTCAACCGCTTATCCTGACCGCATCAATAGGGCAGGGCGTAGACTTAACAAGTTTCTGGATAATTTAGATAAAAACATAACTGAATATTTTACAAAATGCCCGTTCCATGCGGATGATGTGTCTTATTTTGGCACACCCGAATACCTCAAAAAATGTGTTCAAACTGTCATTGATGACATGCTGCAAAGTGAGCGTATAGAGAATGAGAAGAAAGTAATAACGCCACTGCAATTTTTCCAAAGCTATGTTAGCAATATGTCTAATCGTATCGATATGCGGACGGGGCGATATATTGCCGACCGCACTATTGGACACCACCGTACAGTTCTTAAGCGTTTTCAGTCGTTTTTTTCAGAAAGCCATATAAAGGATGATTTTAGCGTATTTGACACTCGTTTCCAAGAGTTGTTTACAAATTGGGCTTATAAGTCCAAGTGCTATCATTATAACACTATTCCAACATCTTTTTCCATACTTAAAGTGTGGCTGAATGAGGCTGCACGTCAAGGGCTAATCCACAATGATATATATAAATCATATCCGAGCAAGTCCGTTGCGGTTGATAACATATATTTAACCGAGGACGAAATTACGCGCATTTATCTGTTGGATGTTCCTGCGCTTATAAATAAAGGTATAATTGACCCGAAGAGTACTGTCGAGGCAACTCGTGACTTGTTCATTATTGGTTGTTGGACGGGACTGCGTCAAAGTGACTTAAGTCATTTGGAAAAGGCTTTATTTGACGTTGAGGCTCAAAAAATTACGATTATAACGGAAAAGACAAATGAAAAAGTCATCATACCGATGCACCCATACGTTAAAGCATTGTATCTTAAATATAAAGGCTCGTTTCCCAAAATGTGCTACAAATCACGATATAATGAACATCTGCAGGAATTGGGACGGCTTGCAGGCATAAACGAAGAAGTCATTATAAATGAAAACATGGGTGGAAAAGTTAAGACAATAAAGTATTTGAAATATCAAATGATTAAGAGCCACACTGCACGTCGTAGCTTTGCAACTAATCTTTACCGTAAAGGCGCACCAACTTACGCAATCATGAAGCTAACAGGGCACACCACAGAAGCCAACTTCCTCAAATATATTAAGGTGTCTAAGGAAGAAAATGCCCAAATGATGAGAAAATATTTTGAATGATTAGAAAATGAACACATTAAAAATGAAGTATGACCCGAACAAGTCCGTAAAAGACAATGCCTTAATGTGTGGTGTTTCAGAAAGTGCGGTTCGTAAGTATATACATACACACAGCATAGACAGGCGAACAGACGCTAAGATAGCACGACAGAGGGCTGTTTTATCACTCAAACACTCAAATCCAAATATGTCAATTGCAGATATGGCACGTGTTCTAGGGTACTCGCCAAACACAGTGCGGCGGTATCTCAAAGGTGATGTTGTCACGTCAAATGTTGCTACCTGTAAAGTATCAAAATTTGATTTGAACCCCTCAACCGTCATTCGGTCTGTGAGCGAAAGCCAAGACGAAATACTGTGCAATATATTAAGGTTGTATATAAAGAAAAAGACTTTTGATTGTGATTTAACTTTTTCTAAAGGGAACTTTTATCATGTTATTGATGTACCACTATTGAAGTTTGATAAATATCCGCAGATGGAGGGAGTGAGACCGCTGAGTGAAGCGAATGACATTTTGTCTTGCTCTTTGCATTCACTCGTCATGGATTTACCCTTTATTGTCAATTCTGATAATAAGGGCAATTTCTCTAAATATTCTAAATTTGCAAAACGTTTTGACTTTTTTCAATCAGAAGAAGAATTGTATGCGGCTAATGAATATATGATTAAATTGGCATACGACAAACTGTCTTATGGTGGCTTCCTTGTTGTAAAACTAATGGATGTATGCGGTCCAAATGGGCAGATATGGATTAGTAATTATGTACAAAATAAAGCAAAGGAATACTGCTTTATCCATGATGATACTTTCATATTGATTGCACGAACAAAGTATCTGTATTCTAACGGTAGGCAACAAAGACATGCACGTAAATATCATTCGTATTTTTTCGTTTTTCGGAAGTCTTAATAACGTGCGCTAAAACAAACCTGTAAAATCCTTTGCTCATAAGGGTTTGAGGGCTGTTTATCTGCACTGGCAGGGGTATTGGTTATATACCTGTGGGCGCAACAAAAAGGGAGGCTTGTTATGCCTCCCCACTGATAATGTCCGCTAAGTCTATTATCTTTTTCCGTTTGCCCTTGGGCTTGAAATAAAGCATTCTACGGGTGCAATACAACCAAATGGCAGTCCTATACTCTTCCGATAAAAGAAGGTGCTCAGCGTCCTCTAAATAGCCCCATTCGGCCTTATATTGACGTATATATGACAGCCATTGGCGGTAACTTTCATTCCTTAACTCAATTTCCGCACGAAATACCGCATGGTTGCCGTATTCGTTCCATGCCTCCTCGTACTTTTTGCCGCTGCTCTCTAATATTTCTCGCGTCTTGTTATATATTCGTAGTTTAGGGTACTCGGGGTCTTTTTCGCTCCGAAAATTAAGCGTAGGATAACGGTCTTGGCGTTCGCGTGAACGTCCGTATGTCTCGTAATATCCACCTATTTTACGGTTTGCGTCAGCAACCTTTTTGCCGCGCAAAATCATGTCGTAATTTTGGTGGTCATGTACAAGTCTGCGGATGGCTGGAATAGGGTTGTAATTGCTGTCGGCCGCGATTTCGAGCAACGTGATATTATTTAGTTGGAGGCCAAGGACATCCGATACATACGGCAAGTAGCACAAATGGTTGTATTTTTCGCCTGTGCAGACATCTCGGCCTTGGCAATCATATAAAGATGGTTGGGCAAACGAGAGGAAGCAACGCCCCTTGTACTTGGCAGAGTTATTTAGCGTTAGTTCCCCCATGGAGACATCTTTGCTTCCGTCCCAGTATGTTATCAGCGCAGTTGCGTTAGTCGGTGGCAACTCGTTGTCAGTCGCCCGCCCGTTGTCTATGACCTTAAGCCTAAAATAGCCGCAATCCATTTCGTCACCATTCTCTAAACTTGTGACATCATCAAACAGCTGTTGAGGCTGCTTGTAACAAAGCCTCAACCTATCCACGTTAAAATGTGTTCTCCTTTTCAGTGACATTGCCTTTTGGGTCTTTGTTGTCGTTGTCATTTGTCGGCCAAAGCTTGTCAAAATCTTGCTGTGGCGGTATTTGCGCCCATGCCCTACGTTGGCCATCGCTTATGCGCCGTTTTGTCTCATCAGACAGTTTGCGCCCTCGTAGCTTGGCGGCTATTTTGTCGCGAACGTACTGCGGCATTTCGCGTGTTTGCCGCTTGTATTCAATGTAATTATTCATACTCTTTTGCTTTGTATATAAATAGTACGTTTAATTGATTTAATATAAATAGTTAGTTGTTTTTATTCTGATTTTTTGTCTGCCGAAATATTTTGCAAACTGTTTTTATCTAATTGCACCGTTTTAATTTTGAAACAAACACAGGGGACATAAGCCTACCCCCCTTGGGCGAGAGGGACGGCGATAGCCCCTATACAGTGGGGTTAGGGCTTTTCGTCTCATACTATACGTGTCAAAAATTGATACTTCTCTGGTGTCAAATTTTGACGTTGAGGCTCAAAAATAAAAATGGCTCAAATAAATCTTATTTGTGCTTTTGAACCGCCTTATTTTTGGTCTCATATTATTCTTTGACTTTTTTAGTGCTAGCGGATGTTAAATGTATTCGTTAGACTCAAATAAATCTATATATTATTTGGTCGTTAGTAAGATAATTCGTATCTTTGCATCAGAATTAAATCAGACACAACATGAGAGCAATTATCTACACCCGTACATCGTCAATCACAGACCGTCAAACGAATGACAGGCAAATAGCCGACCTCACTAAGTATGCGGAGGCCAACAACATAGAAGTTATAAAAACATTCAATGAAAAGATAAGCGGCGCAAAGCGTAACGAGGAACGTGCCGTGCTTATGGCGTGCCTCGAATATGCGGAGACAAACCATATTGACATCATACTTTGTTCGGAGTTAAGCCGCGTTGGCAGAGCGATATGGGAAGTTTTGGAGACTGTCAAATATTGTATTGACCGCCAAATAAACATATTTTTCCAAAAGGAAAACCTGCGCATATTAGACAAAGACGGCAAGGTGGACGGCATTATGGCCATATACGTATCTTGTTTGGGTTTCTGCGCCGAGCGCGAAAGAGAGAACATCGCATACCGTCTCAATAGCGGTCGCCGCCTCGCCATTGAGCGCGGTGTGAAAATGGGGCGCAAACAAGGAAGCGTTAAGACGCACGAGCAAAAGGCCAGTGAGTACAGGGACGTGATTAAATGCCTCCGTAAAGGGTTGTCGGTAGCCTCAACATTTGCCGTTTGTCGCCAAAAGGGCGTGAAATGTTCTGTGAGCACAATTAAAAGGTTAAAGAAAGAATTTCTAACTTAGGAATTGGTAAAAAAACGTAATTTATTAAATAATGGTTAAATACAAGGGTGAAAAATAAAGTTCTATATAAATCTAAATATAAGAGCTTTATTTTGACCTAACTCATTGATTTTCAATGAGAACACGTTTGGTTATTATGTCCCCTTTTTGTGTCCCCTTAAATATTCATATTTATTTAAAATGCTGATATATAAAGGAAAGAATGCTATCGAGTGGGAGTAATGTTCTTGCGGCCGAAGGGTCTGCATTTTTAACGGTTTTATCCCTACTGGAAAAGCCACGCGACTTTGACCCTTTTGGCCAAACAGGATTTGGCCCCCTTTGGCTACAATATGATTGACCCTTTAAAGTCCTGGTGTTGGGGGTCAATTTTATTTTACCCTTTTAAAATTTCTCGTTTTTCTT
>OJKW01000282.1_pt1 | contig 44868 bp, 54 predicted proteins | sample 1596591 | NCBI WGS metagenome assembly OJKW01 (sample SAMEA4350166, study PRJEB24818) | metagenome | biome: human; feature: gut; material: faeces | place: Denmark | collected 2013-09 | reverse complement strand
CGGCGGGACTCTTTTACCGCCAAATCGCATCGACATGAAAAGAGAGGTTCCCCATGAAAACGTATCAAGCAGGCATCGACGTAGGCTCCACCACGGTCAAGCTCGTCGTGCTGGATGAAAACGGACAAATGATCTTCGGGCAGTACCAGCGCCATCTGTCCCACACACAGCGCGCACTGTCCGACTTACTCAAGCAGGCGCGCGCAGCGCTCGGCGAGTGCGCGCTCGAATTGCGCGCCACCGGCTCCGGCGCGATCAACCTTGCCAAGGCGCTCGGCATCCCCTTTGTGCAGGAGGTCGTCGCCGTCGCGCAGGCGCTCGAGCGCGTCGCGCCGCAGGTGGATGTCGCCATCGAACTCGGCGGCGAGGATGCCAAGATCATCTACTTCAAAGGTGGGCTCGAAGAGCGCATGAACGGCGTCTGCGCCGGCGGCACCGGCTCGTTTATCGACCAGATGGCCGCCCTGCTGCAGACCGATGCCTCGGGTCTCGACCGCGAGGCCGCGCACTATCAGCAGATCTACCCCATCGCCGCGCGCTGCGGCGTGTTCGCCAAGACGGACATTCAGCCCCTCATCAACGAGGGTGCGACGAAGGCCGACCTTGCCGCCTCGATCTTCCAGGCGGTCGTCAACCAGACCATTTCGGGCCTTGCCTGCGGCAAGCCCATCCGCGGCCATGTCGCGTTCTTAGGTGGGCCGCTGCACTTCCTCCCCCAACTCAAGGCCGCGTTTATCCGCACGCTGAAGCTGACGGATGAGACGACCATCGACCCCGAAAATTCTCATCTCTTCGCCGCCACCGGCGCGGCCATCGACGAAACGCCCGCCGAGGCGCAGCCGCTCAGCGCGCTCATCAAGCGTCTCGACAGCGGCGTGCAGATGGATTTTGAATTAAAGCGCCTGCCGGCGCTCTTTGAAGACGAAGCCGACCTCGAGGCCTTCCGCACCCGTCACCATACGGCGGTCGTGCCGCGCGGCGATCTTGCAACGTATAATGGCGACTGCTTTCTCGGCTTCGACGCGGGCTCGACGACGACAAAGCTCGCGTTAGTTGGCGAAAAGGGCGAGCTTTTGTACTCGTTCTACGCCAACAATCAGGGCAATCCCATCAAGACTGCCATGCAGGCCGTACATACGCTGCGCGAAGCGCTCCCCGCGGGCGCGCATATTGCGCGCTCCTGCTCCACGGGCTACGGCGAAACGCTGCTCAAGTCCGCGTTCTCGCTCGACGAGGGCGAGGTCGAGACCATCGCCCACTGCACCGCCGCGTCGTTCTTCGACCCGAAGGTCGACTGCGTGCTGGATATCGGCGGGCAGGACATGAAGTGCATCAAGCTCAAGGACGGCGCGGTCGACACGGTGCTTCTGAACGAGGCCTGCTCGTCCGGCTGCGGCTCGTTCCTCGAGAATTTCGCCAACTCTCTTGGCATGACAGCGCAGGAATTCGCGCACGAAGCGCTCTTTGCCAAGGCCCCCGTCGACCTCGGCACGCGCTGCACGGTGTTTATGAACTCCAACGTCAAACAGGCGCAGAAGGAGGGCGCAAGCGTCTCCGATATCTCCGCCGGCCTTGCCTACTCCGTCATCAAGAACGCTCTTTATAAGGTCATCAAGCTCTCCGACGCGAGCGAGCTCGGCTCGCACGTCGTCGTACAGGGCGGCACGTTCTTCAACGAGGCCGTGCTGCGCGCGTTCGAGCGCATCTCCGGCGCGCAGGTCACGTGTCCCGACATCGCGGGCATCATGGGCGCGTTCGGCGCGGCACTGCTCGCGCGCGACCGCTACCACGGGCAGCAGAGCACAATGCTCCCTCTTGAGGAGATCGAGCAGCTCACGTACAAGACCTCTGCCGCACGCTGTCAGGGCTGCCAGAACCACTGCATGCTCACGGTCAGCGTCTTCCCCGGCGGCCGCCGCCATGTGAGCGGCAACCGCTGCGAAAAAGCCCTGCGCGGCGAAAGCGCTGCCAAACCCGGCGAAAATATCTTCGCCTACAAGCGTGAGCGCATGTTCGCCTATCCCCCGCTCGAGCCGGAAAATGCGCCGCGCGGCGAGATCGGCATCCCGCGCGTGCTGAATATGTATGAAAACTACCCGTTCTGGGCGACGTTCTTCCGCGACCTCGGCTTCCGCATCATCCTCTCCCCGTTCTCCACGCGCGCGATCTACGAGCTGGGCATGGAGAGCATTCCGTCGGAATCTGAGTGCTATCCTGCCAAGCTCGCCCACGGTCACGCCCAGTGGCTTATCGACCACGGCGTCAAGACCATCTTCCACCCCTGCGTGTTCTACGAACATCAGGAAGTGCCGGGCGCGCAGAACCACTTCAACTGCCCGATCGTCGTTTCATATCCCGAGAATATCAAGAACAACGTCGAAGCCGTGACCGACGGCTCCGTGCGTTATCTCCATCCCTTCCTCGCTTTTACAAATGAGAAGGTCGCGTCCGACCGTCTCGTCCAGTTCTGTAAGGAAGTATGGAACATTCCCGAAAAGGAAACGCGCCATGCCGCCCACCTCGCGTGGGAAGAGCAACGCAGGGCCAAGGCCGACGTCCGCGCCACGGGCGCGAAGGCACTCGCCGACATGGAGAAAAACGGCGGCAGCGGCATTGTGCTCGCCGGACGTCCCTACCACGTCGACCCCGAGATCAACCATGGCATCCCCGAGCTCATCGCGGCCTACGGCCTGACGGTGCTGACCGAGGACTGCCTCCCCATTAACTTTACCCCCAAGCGCCCCGTGCGCGTGAACGACCAGTGGGTCTACCACTCCCGCCTCTACACCGCGGCGGAATTCGTCTGCGGGCGCGACGATCTTGAGCTCATTCAGCTCAACTCGTTCGGCTGCGGCCTTGACGCCGTCACGACCGACGAGGTCTGCGAGCTTTTGGAGCAGGGCGGCAAGCTCTACACCTGCCTCAAGATTGACGAGGTCAACAACCTCGGCGCGGTGCGCATCCGCATCCGCTCGCTGCTCGCCGCCGTCGCCATGCGGCGCGAGCGCGGGATCCATTCGACCTCTCACGTACAGCCGTTTGAGCGCGTCTACTACACCAAGGAGATGCAGAAGCAGCACTACACCATCCTCGCCCCCCAGATGAGTCCCATCCATTTTGACATTCTCGAGCCTATCTTCCGCCACCACGGCTATAATTTTGAGGTACTGCAAAACGACGACCGCGCCGCCATCGACGCGGGCCTCAAGTACGTCAACAACGACGCCTGCTATCCCTCGATCACGGCGGTCGGCCAGCTGATGGAGGCCGTGACCTCCGGCCGGTACGACACCGACCACCTCGCCCTCATCATGTCGCAGACCGGCGGCTGCTGCCGCGCGAGCAATTACATCGCCTTCATCCGCCGCGCGCTCAAAAAAGCGGGCCTTGAACACATCCCTGTCATCTCGCTCAACGCCAACGGCATGGAGACGAACGAGGGCTTCCGCATCTCGCCGTCACTGCTGTTGGACGCCGCGCACGGTATCGTGCTTGGTGACCTGCTGATGCGCTGCCTGTACCGCGTGCGCCCGTATGAGCTCGAAAAAGGCAGCGCGAACGCGCTGCACCGCAAGTGGCGCGACATCTGCATCGACTCGCTCACGAGCGAGCATCCCAAGTACCGCTACGCACAGCTCTGCCGCGGCATTGTCGAGGATTTCGACGCGCTGCCCATCGACGAAACGCTCAAAAAGCCGCGCGTCGGCGTCGTCGGCGAAATCCTCGTCAAATACATGCCACTTGCCAACAACCATGTTGTCGACCTTTTGGAACGCGAGGGCGCAGAGGCGGTCGTTCCCGATCTTCTCGATTTCTTTGCCGCCACGATCTATGAGCAGGACTTCAAGCACACCCACCTTGGAAAGGGGTGGACTGCTTCGGCCAGCGCCAAGCTCGGCATTCCGGCACTTCAGCGCATGCGCCGCCCCGCGATCGAAGCGCTGAAGGCCAGCAAGCGCTTTGATCCCCCCATGGCCATCAACCATGTGGCGGAGCTTGCCAAGCCCTTCCTTTCAATCGGCAACCAGTACGGCGAGGGCTGGTTCCTCGCCGGTGAGATGGCAGAGCTCATCACCTCCGGCACGCCGAACATCGTGTGCATCCAGCCGTTTGCGTGCCTGCCGAACCATGTGGTCGGCAAGGGCGTCATCAAGGCGCTGCGCGCGGCCTATCCCGGCGCAAACATTGTCGCTGTCGACTATGACCCCGGCGCGAGCGAAGTGAACCAGCTCAACCGCATCAAGCTGATGCTCACCGCGGCGCAGCGCGCGCTGCACGCGCAGGAGGCCACCCCGAAAAAGCCGCAGCCGCCCGAGGCTCCGTCCATCAGCCTGCCGCACCCCAAGGTCGCAATGCTCTGAGCGCAGAAAGCGGCAGAAATTGAAAAATAGGCTTGCTTTCCGCACCTTTCTATGGTATTATGAGTACCTGTGAATATAGCGTGATCACACGTTCAACAATTTGGAGGTTTTCACCATGACTTTATTCGTTACGATTCTTCAGCTTCTCTGCGGTCTCATCGTCATCGGCATCGTCCTGTTCCAGAGCGGCAAGTCCGCGGGTCTGAGCGGCGCGATCGGCGGCGTGGCCGATTCTTTCATGGCCAAGAACAAGGCCAAGAGCACGGATGCCCGTCTTGCGCGTGCCACCAAGTGGGTCGGCGCTGCGTTCATCGTCCTGACGCTCGTGCTGAACATGCTGTAAGAGCAAACGAATCCATAATGAAGAAGAGCGGGAGCAATGCTTCCGCTCTTCTTTTGCATCTTTGAAATACTGCTGCAAATGGCGGGAATTGTTACTATCTGCAAGTCGCACTGCGCTGTGCGTTCCGACGCCATTCCGCCTGATTGGTCAATCCTTTTCCAAACGATAAAAAGCCCTTTTGTATGGCTTCGCGATCTGCCATACAAAAGGGCTTTTTACTTATAATTCAGCTTTCGACTGCGGGGTTGATTTAGACCAACTCGATCATCGCGGTCTCGGCGGCGTCGCCGCGGCGGACGCCGGTGCGAACGATGCGGGTGTAGCCGCCGTTGCGCTCAGCATAGCCGGGAGCGATCTCCTTGAACAGCTTCTTGCAGACATCCTCGCGGGTGATGAAGCTCATCGCCTGGCGGTAAGCTGCCAGATCGCCCTTCTTGCCGAGGGTGATCATCTTCTCAGCCACGGGCTTGATTTCCTTGGCGCGGGTGACCGTAGTCTCCATCTTGCCGTTATCCAGGAAATCGGTGACCTGCTGACGGAGCATCGCCATACGCTGATCGGTAGTCTTACCGAGCTTACGAGTTCCGGGCATAGTGGTTTTCCTCCTTGTAAGGATAAGTTGTCGGCCGTCGTTCTACGCGTGGGCGTAGGGTGCCGGTCTTAGTTGTTGTCTTCGCTGGCGAGGGACAGGCCCATCATGGCCAGCTTGTTGATGACCTCTTCGAGACTCTTGCGGCCGAGGTTTCTCACCTTCATCATATCGTCCTCGGTCTTGGAAATCAGATCCTCGACCGTGTTGATATTGGCACGCTTGAGGCAGTTGAAGCTGCGCACGCTGAGATCGAGCTCCTCGATCGTCAGCTCGAGCACCTTGTCGCGCTGCGCCTCGGCCTTCTCCACGACGGTGGACTTGCTGCCCATCGCGTCGGAAAGGTCGGTGAAGAGCGAGAAGTGATCGCAGAGGATCTTGGCGCCGAGAGAGACGGCGTCACGCGGACTGATGGTGCCATCGGTCCAGACCTCAAGCGTCAGCTTGTCGAAGTCGGTCATGTTGCCCACGCGGGTGTTTTCCACGGTGTAGTTGACCTTGTACACGGGCGTGTAGATCGAGTCAACGGGAATAACGCCGATAGCCGTCTGCGCTGTCTTGTTGCGGTCGGCGGACACATAGCCGCGGCCGTGAGAAAGCGTCAGCTCCATGTTGAGCGTCGCACCGGCGTCCAGCGTTGCGATGTGCAGGTCGGGGTTGAGGACCTCGACCTCGCTGTCGCCCTTGATGTCGCCGGCCTTGACCTCGCACGGGCCCACAGCCTCAATATAGACGGTCTTGATGCCGTCGGTATTGTGCAGACGGGTAATGAGGCTCTTGACGTTCAGCACGATCTCGGTCACATCCTCCTTGACGCCGGGGATGGTGGAGAACTCGTGCTGCACGCCGGCGATCTTGATAGAGGTCGCCGCGGTGCCGGGCAGGGACGAGAGCATAATGCGGCGCAGCGCATTGCCGAGCGTGATACCGTAGCCGCGCTCAAGAGGCTCTACGGTGAACTTGCCGTAGGTGCCGTTCGCGGGGTCTTCCACGCACTCGATCTTGGGCTTTTCAATTTCAATCATGCAGTTACCCTCCATTTCCATTCTGTGGTCTCAAAGTCCACACCAAAATTCTGCGTGTGTCTGTTGAGGGCTCGCCGCCGATTACTTGGAGTACAACTCAACGATGAGGTGCTCCTCAACGGGAACATCAATTTCTTCGCGGGCGGGAAGGCGAACCACGGTGCCCTTGAGGCTGTTCTTATCGCGCTCCATCCAGGTGGGGACCAGGAACACGGGAGCGTCCTGACCCATCAGGCGCTTGAAGACCTCGGAAGAGCGGCTGCTCTCCGCGACCTCGATCACATCGCCGGCCTTGACGAGGTAGGAAGGAATGTTGACCTTCTTGCCGTTGACGGTGAAGTGAGCATGGCTGACGAGCTGACGGGCCTGACGGCGGGTCATCGCAAAGCCCATGCGGTAAACAACGTTATCCAGACGGCGCTCGACCGTGATGAGCAGGTTGTCACCGGTCTTGCCGGGGGCGGCAGCGGCGGACTCATAGTAGCCGCGGAACTGCTTTTCGAGGATACCATAGATGAACTTGACCTTCTGCTTTTCAGCAAGCTGAAGGCTGTATTCGCTCTTCTTCTTTCTCATCTGGCTGCCGGGGTTGCGATTAGTGGTCTTCTTCGCATAGCCCATCACAGCAGGAGAAATGCCCAAAGCCTTGCAGCGCTTGGCGATCGGCTGCATATTCTTTGCCATAGTGCTTTTTACCTCCTCTTTCGATTAGACGCGACGGCGCTTCGGGGGACGGCAGCCGTTGTGCGGGATGGGCGTGACGTCCTTGATCATCGTGACCTCCAGGCCGACAGCCTGCAGGGCGCGGATCGCAGCTTCACGACCCTGGCCGGGGCCCTTAACAAAGACCTCGACCGTCTTGAGACCATGCTCCATCGCAGCGGTAGCAGCCGTTTCAGCGGCGCTCTGAGCGGCGAACGGAGTGGACTTCTTGCTGCCGCGGAAGCCGAGGCCGCCGGAGGAAGCCCAGGAAAGGGCGTTGCCCTGCGTATCGGTCACCGTGACCATGGTGTTGTTGAAGGAGGAACGAATATGAACCTGACCACGTTCGACGTTCTTCTTTTCGCGGCGACGGCGGATAACCTTCTTACCGGTTTTAGCATTGTTTGCTGCCATATTCTATTCTCCCTCCTTACTTCTTCTTGTTCGCAATGGTCTTCTTGGGGCCCTTGCGGGTACGAGCGTTGGTCTTGCTGCGCTGACCGCGAACGGGCAGGCCGCGGCGATGACGGGTGCCGCGATAGCAGCCGATCTCGCTCAGACGCTTGATGTCGAGTGCGGTCTGACGGCGAAGGTCGCCTTCCACGATGTAGCTGTGGTCGATGGCTTCACGAAGCTTGGCTTCGTCAGCATCGGTCAGATCCTTCACGCGGGTGTCGGGGTTCACGCCTGTCTGTGCCAGGATCTCCTGAGCACTCTTTCTGCCAATACCATAGATATAAGTCAAACCGATTTCGATTCGCTTATCCTTGGGCAGGTCAATACCGGCAATACGTGCCATACTTTTTAACCTCCAATTAAGTCTTAGCCCTGGCGCTGCTTGTGCTTCGGATTCTCGCAAATGACCATGACACGGCCTTTACGACGAATGATCTTGCACTTTTCGCACATGGGCTTCACGGACGGTCTTACTTTCATGTCGATAAACCTCCATTACTTAGTACGCCAGGTAATTCGGCCGCGGGTCAGGTCATAGGGAGACATCTCCACTGTGACCTTGTCACCGGGCAGAATCCTGATGAAATTCATTCTGAGCTTTCCGGAAATATGCGCTAAGATCGTGTGTCCATTTCCAATGTCTACTTGGAATGTGGTGTTGGGCATGGCCTCAACGACAACGCCTTCCACTTCAATCATGTCGGATTTTGCCAAGTGTTATCCCTCCTGGTCCGGATTTTCCTTGCCGCTGTATGCGGCGATGGCTTTACGAAGCTCACTGTTTGTGATTTTTTCCTTGCTTCTGATCTTCTCGGCGACAGGCGCCGCGCTCTCTGCGATGAAGCGGACATGCTTTTGCTTTTTCCGCTTCGGCGCTTCGATCCTGCGGCTCTTGCCGTCGGCCAGCAGCAGGTACTCCCCGTCTGTTTCCAGCACGAAGAAGTATTTGCCCTGTTCTCTGCCGGCAGTTGCCTGAACAAGATTCGCAATGTCCATGGCGTCCTCTTACGGTGCCGGAGCCGTCAGAATTTCGGGCTCGCCGGCGGTGATGAGGATCGTGTTCTCGTAGTGCGCCGCGTATTTGCCGTCACGGGTCTTGACGGTCCAGCCATCGCTCATCTGGCGGATGGCTGCGGTGCCCGCGTTCACCATCGGTTCGACGGCGATCGTCATGCCGCGCAGCAGCTTCGGCCCGTGGCCCGGAACCCCGTAGTTGGGGATCTCAGGCGCTTCGTGCATGTTTCTGCCGACGCCATGGCCGACATACTCGCGCACGACGGAGAAGCCGTTCGCCTCCACATACGCCTGCACGGCGTGGGAGATGTCGGAGATGCGGTTGCCCTCGCGGGCCTGCGCAAATCCTTCAAAAAAGCTCTGACGAGTCACGTCGATCAACCGCTGTGCCTCTTCGGAAATTTTTCCGCAGGGGTAAGTGGCTGCGCAGTCGCCGTGGAAGCCGCCGATGTATGCGCCCACGTCCACACTGACGATATCGCCCTCCTTGAGCACCCGGGGACCCGGGATGCCGTGGATGATCTCGTCATTGACGGACACGCACACGCTGGCGGGATAGCCGTTGTAGTTTAAGAACGACGGCTCGGCGCCCTGCGAACGAATGAAATGGAACACTGCTTTGTCAATTTCTCGGGTTGTTACGCCGGGCTTTACCATTTCCCCTGCTAACGCACGGGCAGCCGCGGTAATTTTTCCCGCTCGGCGCATCAATTCGATCTCGCGCTCTGATTTCACAATGATCATATCTTAACCATCCTGTCTCAGTATTGCGAGGATCGCCTTGGAGGTGGCCTCCACCGGCCCCATGTCCTCCACCGGATACAGAACCCCACGCTCGCGGTAGAAGTCCTTGAGCGGTTCTGTTTCTCTATGATAGACCGCAAGGCGGTTTTTCACCGTCTCGGGCTTATCATCCTTGCGGGTGACCAGCTCGCCGCCGCAGACGTCGCAGACGCCCTCGGCTTTGGGCGGCACTGCCACGATGTGGTAGCTTGCGCCGCACTTGCTGCAAACCCTGCGTCCGCTCATGCGCTCCATGATGGTCGCGTCAGCGATCTCCAGGGAGACGACATGATCGAACTTGATACCGGCTGCCTCAAGAGCTTCCGCCTGCGCGATCGTGCGGGGCACACCGTCTAAGATGAAGCCTTTCGCACAATCGGGCTCGGCGAGCCGCTCTTTAATGATGCCGATGATGACCTCATCGGGTACCAGGTGGCCTTCGTCCATATAGGTCTTGGCCTTCATTCCCGTCGGCGTGCCCTCTTGGATGGCCGCGCGCAGAATGTTACCGGTGGAAATCGCGGGGATTCCTAACTCGCGGGAGATGACAGCGGCCTGCGTGCCTTTGCCAGCGCCCGGAGCGCCCAATAAAATCAGTTTCATAGAAACGCCTCTCTTACTCGAGGAAGCCCTTGTACTGGCGCATCATCATCTGAGACTCCAGCGCGCGGACCGTCTCAAGTGCAACACCGACAACGATGATGACCGAGGTACCGCCGATGGCGAGGCTGGAGTTGCCCAGCAGTTTGCCGGCGATCAGCGGGCAGATGGCCACGATGCCGAGATAGATGGCGCCGAAAAGGGTGACCTTGTTGAGAACCTTGGCAATGAAGTCAGACGTGGGCTTGCCCGGACGGAAGCCGGGGATGAAGCCGCCGTTGCGCTTGAGGTTGTTGGAGATCTCAACGGGGTTAAACTGAATGGTAGCGTAGAAATAGCTGAAGCCGATGATCATCAGGAAGTAGACGATCAGATACAGCACAGACTTGGTGTCGATCGCGTTGTAGATGCTGCGGCCAACGGTGCCCTCCTCGGGAGTACCGATGAAAGCCCAGATGGTGGCGGGCAGGGACGCGATGGTCTGCGCGAAGATGATGGGCAGAACGCCGGACATGTTCACCTTCATGGGAAGGGTGGATGCCTGGCCGCCGTACATCTTGCGGCCGACCTGACGCTTGGCGTACTGGACGGGGATGCGGCGCTCGGCCTCGTTGACATGGACGATCAGAACGACCATCGCAAGCATACCGACGATCAACAGCGCGATCCACAGGCAGCCGATGGAGCCCTTGGTGCGGATGTAGCTCGCACCCATCGTGACCATGTTGGGCACGCGGGACAGGATACCTGCAAACAGGATGATGGAAATGCCGTTGCCGACACCGAACTCATTGACCTGCTCGCCCAGCCACATCACGAACGAAGAACCGGCAACAAACGAAACGATGATCACGAGCGCCGGCCAGATGCCCTGCTGCTCGAGGATGTTGTAGTTCTTGCAGATCATGTAGTAGCCAAAGCCCTGAAGCAGGGCGATCGCCACGGTCGCGTAGCGGGTGATGGAGGCGATCTTCTTCTTGCCGGCCTCGCCGCCGTCGCGGGCGAGACGCTCGAGCGCGGGGATCGCGATCGTCAACAGCTGGATGATGATCGAGCTGTTGATGTAGGGCTGGACGCCCAGCGCGAAGACCGTCGCTTCTGCGAACGCGCCGCCGGACATGACGTTGTAGAGGCCAAGCACGGTGCCGCTCATGCTGTCGAGATAGTTGCCGAGCAGCGTCGTGTTGATATAGGGGACGGGGATCGCGTTACCGATGCGGAAGATCAGAAGGATCAGCAGCGTGAACACGATCTTCTTGCGCAGTTCGGGAACGCCCCAGGCCTTACGGATCGTCTGAATCACTTAGACCACCTCTGCCTTTCCGCCAGCTGCTTCAATAGCTTCCTTAGCAGACTGGGAAAACGCAGCGGCCTGAACAGTGACCTTCTTGGTAACAGAGCCGTTACCGAGCACCTTGTAACCATACGCGCACTTGCTCAGGATACCCTTAGCAAGCAGAGCCTCTGCGGTAACGGTCTCGCCGTCCTCGAACTTGTCGAGCGCACTCAGGTTGATGATCTCATAGGGCTTTGCAAAAATGTTGTTGAAGCCGCGCTTCGGGGTACGGCGTGCCAGAGGCATCTGGCCGCCTTCGAAACCGACGCGGACACCGCCGCCGCTGCGGGCCTTCTGGCCCTTGTGACCGCGGCCGCCGGTCTTGCCGTTGCCGCTGCCGTGGCCGCGACCCTTGCGGAACGCTTCCTTGGTGGAACCAGCGGCGGGAGACAGATTATACAGTTCCATATCTGTTCCTCCTTATTTCTCTTCAGTGACCTGCAGCAGATAGCCGATCTTGGCGATCTTGCCACGCGTCTGGTCGTTGTCGGGCTGCACGCTCGTATCGCCGATCTTGCGCAGACCCATGGAATTGGCAGTAGCAATGTGCTTTTCGTGTCTGCCGTTCAAGCTCTTGACGAGCTCAACTTTTAAATTAGCCATGACGCTCTGCCTCCTTAACCGATGATCTCGTCCACGCTCTTGCCGCGGATCTTGGCGACCTGCTCCGCGCTGCGCATGGACTTCAGGCCTTCGATCGCAGCGCCAACAACGTTGTTGGGGTTGTTGGAGCGCAGGCACTTAGTACGAATATCCTTGATGCCGGCAGCCTCAACGACGGCACGGACAGCGCCGCCGGCGATCACGCCGGTACCGGGGGCAGCGGGCTTCATCAGCACGCGGCCGGCGCCGAACTCGCCGATCGTCTCGTGAGGAATGGTGGTACCATCAAGGGTAACGGTGATCATGTTCTTCTTGGCAGCCTCGAGGCCCTTGCGGATCGCCTCGGGGACTTCAGCGGCCTTGCCAAGGCCGTAACCGACCTTGCCCTTGCCGTCGCCAACGACCATCAGAGCAGAGAACTTGGCCACGCGGCCGCCCTTTACGGTCTTGGAAACACGGTTGAGGAAAACGAGCTTTTCCATGTATTCGCTCTGTTCGCGTTCAAATCTAGGCATTGTATTTTCCTCCTCCCTTAGAATTCCAGGCCGCCCTCGCGGGCGCCTTCAGCCAGCTCTGCAACGCGGCCGTGATACAGGTAACCGCCGCGGTCGAAGACGACCGTGTCGATGCCCTTGGCCTTGGCGCGCTCGGCGATGAGCTTACCGACTGCACGGGCGGCAGCCTTGTTGCTGCCGTTGCCCTCGATCGCCTTGTCCAGGGAGGAAGCGGCGACCAGCGTGTTGCCGGCAACATCGTCGATGATCTGGGCGTAGATGTTCTTTTCAGAACGGAAAACGTTCAGGCGGGGTCTCTCGGGAGTGCCGGAGACTTTGGCGCGAACGCGCTTATGACGCTTGATGCGCTGTGCTTTGGTATCGGGTCTTTTAATCATATCGGCACACCTCCTTACTTCTTAGCGCCGGTCTTACCGACCTTGCGGCGAATGACTTCGTCAGCATACTTGATGCCCTTGCCCTTGTACGGCTCGGGAGGACGCTTTTCGCGGATCTCAGCGGCAAACTGACCGACCTTCTGCTTGTCGCAGCCAGAAACGACGATCTGGTTGGGCTGGGGGACCTCGATGGTGATGCCGTCGATCTCGGGGACTTCCACTGTGTGGGAGTAGCCGATGTTCAGGACGAGCTTGTGGCCCTCCTTGGCGGCACGATAGCCAACGCCGTTGACTTCGAGCGTCTTCTTGTAGCCATCGGTGACGCCGACGACCATGTTGTGCAGCAAAGCGCGGGTCAGGCCGTGCAGAGCGCGGTTCTCTTTGCCGTCGTCGGGACGGGAAACGAGAAGCTCAGCGCCTTCCTGCTTGATGGTCATGCTCGGCTGGAGCTGCTGGGTCAGGGTACCCTTGGGGCCCTTGACGGTGACAAGGTTGCCGTCCGCGACGGTGACTTCGACACCCGCGGGAATGGCAACGGGCATTTTACCAATTCTACTCATTGTTTTATACCCTCCTTACCACACGAACGCAAGGACTTCGCCGCCGATGTGAGCCGCGCGAGCAGCCTTGTCGGTCATAACGCCCTTGGAGGTGGAGACGATGGCAATACCGAGGCCACGGAGCACGCGGGGCAGTTCATCTGCGCCGACGTAAACGCGGAGACCGGGCTTGCTGACACGACGAAGGCCGGTGATGACCTTGTCCTTGCCATTGTACTTCAGGGTGATGTGGATCGTGCCCTGGGTACCATCGTCAACGATCTGATAGCTCTTGATGTAGCCCTCGTCCAGCAGAATCTGAGCGATGCTCTTCTTCATGTTGGAAGCGGGGACATCCACAGTGTCATGACGGGCACTGTTTGCGTTGCGGATGCGGGTGAGCATATCCGCAATGGGGTCAGTGATATGCATAGTGTAAATCCTCCTGATTTAGAGTTACGGTCATGGACCGTTTAGGTCACGAGGTATCAGTGCCAATTTGGAACGTGCCCACACGCGTGTGAACACGCGTAATTGACACTGACCTTTCGCGATCCTTTATCGCCAGAACGTCCATATCGCAACGTTCGTGGTTATGAGTTTGTTTCGGAGGCTCAAGCTCCGAGGTGTCGGGCTGTTGAAAAACTTCAACAGCAGGTCCTTCTTGAGATTTTTTCGTTAGACGAAGCGAAGCGACGCCGGCGTACTTTGTGTACGCCAAGGAGCTTCAACGAAGTATAACGGAAAAAGACTCAGAAGGAAGCCTTGCGAACGCCGGGGATCTCGCCCTTGTAGGCTAACTCGCGGAAGCAGATACGGCAGACGCCATAGTCACGAAGATACGCGTGGGGGCGGCCGCAGATCTTGCAGCGGTTGTAGCGGCGGGTGGAGAACTTAGCAGGAGCCTGCTGCTTGAGAATCATAGATTTCTTAGCCATTTTTGATATCCTCCTACTTAGCGTTCAAAGGGAGCGCCGACCAGGGTCAGCAGCTCGCGGGCTTCTTCGTCGGTCTGAGCGGTGGTGCAGATGACGACGTCCATGCCGCGGATCTTGTCGATCTTATCGTACTCGATCTCGGGGAAGATCAGCTGCTCCTTGATGCCCAGGGCATAGTTGCCGCGGCCGTCGAAAGCGTTGGCGCTGATGCCGCGGAAGTCGCGGACACGGGGAAGCGCAACGTTGAACAGACGATCGAGGAACTCCCACATCTTGTCGCCGCGGAGGGTGACCTTCGCGCCGATGGGCATATCCTCACGCAGCTTGAAGTTTGCGATGGACTTCTTCGCCTTGGTGACGACGGCCTTCTGGCCGGTGATGGTGGTCAGGTCGCGCACGACCGCTTCGAGGACCTTGGCATTCTCCTTGGCCTCGCCGCAGCCGACGTTCACGACGACCTTGTCGATCTTGGGGATCTGCATGGTGGACTTATAACCGAACTTCTTGTAGAGAGCGGGTGCCACTTCTGCCTTATACTGTTCTTTCAGTCTTGCCATTGTGAACTACTCTCCTTTCTTAAAGCTCGGCGCCGCAGTGCTTGCACACGCGGGTCTTCTTGCCATTTTCGATCTTGTGCGCGATGCGGGTGCCCTTGTTGCACTTGGGGCACACGACCTGCACCTTGGAAGCGTACATGGCAGCCTCACGCTGCACAATGCCGCCGGTCTCGCCCTGCTTGCGGGGCTTGACGTGGCAGGTCACCATGTTGATGCCCTCCACGACGACCTTGGCTTCGCTGGGGACGGTGCCGAGCACCTTGCCCTGCTTGCCCTTGTCCTTACCGGACAGGACGATAACGGTATCGCCCTTCTTCACATTCATAGCCATTCTTCAAGCCCTCCTTAGACAACTTCCGGAGCCAGGGAGAGGATCTTGAGGAAGTCCTTCTCACGCAGCTCGCGAGCGACGGGCCCAAAGATACGGGTGCCGCTGGGGTTCTTGTCGTCCTTGATCAGGACCGCAGCATTCTCGTCGAAGCGGACATAGGTGCCGTCTTCGCGGCGGACGCCCTTGGCAGAGCGGACGATAACGGCCTTGACGACCTCGCCCTTCTTGACCTGACCGCCGGGGGCAGCCTTACGCACGGACGCGACGATGATATCGCCGATGTTGCCGTACTTGCGGCCGGAGCCACCGAGAACGCGGATGCACTTGATTTCCTTGGCACCGGTGTTATCGGCGACCTTCAGAAAACTTTCCTGCTGAATCATTGTTCCGGTACCTCCTTACTTAGCTTTTTCGACGATCTCGACCACGCGCCAGCGCTTGTCCTTGGACAGGGGGCGGGTCTCCATCACCTTGACGGTATCACCGATACCGCACGTATTGTTTTCATCGTGAGCCTTCAGCTTGTAGGTGCGGCCGACGATCTTCTTGTACAGGGGATGCGCCACGCGGTCAGCGATCGCAACGACGACGGTCTTGTCCATCTTGTCGGAAACGACCTTACCAACGCGGACCTTACGGGAGGAAATTCTCTTCTCTTCCATCTTACTTCTCCTCCTTCTCACGGATCATGGTTTTGACTCGGGCAATATCACGCTTGGTCTGGACGAGCTTCTGGGGGTTATCCAGCTGATTCGTCGCGTGCTGCATGCGCAGCATAAACAGATCTTTCTTCAGGGCGTCGAGCTTGGTGTTCAGCTCTGCGACGCTCATGGCACGAACTTCACTTGCCTTCATCTCATTCACCTACTTCCTGGGTCTCGGCCTCGCGCTTGACGATCTTCGTCTTGATGGGCAGCTTGTGGCTGGCCAGACGGAGCGCCTCACGCGCGACTTCTTCGGAAACACCGGCGATCTCAAACATGATACGGCCGGGCTTGACAACTGCTACCCAATACTCCGGAGAGCCCTTACCGGAACCCATACGGGTCTCGGCAGGCTGCTTGGTAACGGGCTTATCGGGGAAAATCTTGATCCAGACCTGACCGCCACGCTTGGTGTAACGGGTCATGGCGACACGGGCCGCCTCGATCTGGTTGCTGGTGATCCACGCGGGCTCAGTGGCCTGGAGGCCGTACTCACCATAAGTAATGGTGTTGCCGCGGGTCGCCTTGCCGGTCATACGACCGCGCTGAACGCGACGGTATTTCACTCTCTTCGGCAGAAGCATTACTGAGCGCCTCCTTCCTTATTCTCAGCCGGCTTGCGATAGCCGCCCTGCGGACGATCGCCCTGGGGACGGTTGCCGTTGCGGTTGAAGCCGCCCTCACGGCGCTGATAGCCGCCCTGGCCATCACGGCGGGGACGACGGTCACCGTCGCGGCGAGGACGACGCTCGCGGCGCTCCTCATACGGCTTGGTGGTATCGAGCGTACGCGGGGTGGTACGCAGGGTCTGGGTCAGGACCTCGCCCTTGTAGATCCAAACCTTCACACCGATGCGGCCAAACGTGGTCGCAGCCTCGGCGAAGCCGTACTCGATGTCGGCACGGATGGTCTGCAGGGGGATGGTGCCCTCGTGATAGTGCTCAACGCCAGCGATCTCGCGGCCGCCGAGACGACCGGAGCAGCAGCATTTGATGCCCTTGGCGCCGGCGCGCATGGCGCGGCCCATGGCGTTCTTCATCGCGCGGCGGTGAGAGATACGCTTTTCGAGCTGCTGGGCGATGTTCTCAGCGACGAGCTGAGCGTTCATGTCGGGATTGCGGACCTCGACGATGTTGAGCTTGACCTTCTTGCCGATCAGAGCCTCGACCGCGAGACGCAGCTTCTCGACCTCCGCGCCGTCCTTGCCGATGACCATGCCGGGGCGGGCGCAATGAACGAACAGCGTCACAACATCGTTGCTGCGCTCGATCTCGATCTTGGGCACGCCTGCACCGTACAGGCTCTTCTTGACGAACTTGCGGATCTTGTTATCTTCAACGATCAGGTCGCCGACCTTCTCGTCTCTGGCATACCAGCGGGAGTCCCAGTCTTTGATGACGCCGACGCGCATGCCGTGGGGATTAACTTTCTGTCCCATGAAACTGTCTCCTCCCTTTAGTCTCTCTCAGCGACGGCGAGCGTCACGTGAGAGGTTCTCTTGTTGATGCGGTAGCCGCGGCCCTTGCTGGCGGGGATCATGCGCTTGAGGATCGGGCCGGAAGTCGCGTAGACCTCGGACACGTACAGCTTGGAGGTATCCATGCTGAAGTTGTTCTCGGCGTTGGCGACAGCGCTCTTTAAGAGCTTGACCAGGGGCTCGGACGCAGCCTTGGGGGTCTGCATCAGGAGCGCCATGGCGGTGTTGATGTCCTTACCGCGGATCAGGTCGCAGACGATCTGGACCTTGCGGGGAGAGATGCGGACATATCTCAGATATGCTTTAGCTTCCATGTTCTGCATTCTCCTTCCTTATTTCGTCTTGGTATGGCCGCGGAACGTACGGGTGGGAGCGAACTCGCCCAGCTTGTGGCCGACCATATCTTCCTGAATATAAACGGGAACGTGCTTGCGACCGTCGTGGACGGCGATCGTGTGACCGACGAAGGAGGGGAAGATGGTGGAGCTGCGGCTCCAGGTCTTCAGGACCTTCTTCTCACCGGTCTTGTTCATCTCTTCGACTCGCTTGATCAGCTCAGGGGCAACAAACGGGCCTTTTTTAATGCTTCTGCTCATTTTTACATTGCCTCCTTTTACTTATCGTTACGACGCTTGACGATGAACTTGTTCGTCGGGTTCTTCTTCGAACGGGTCTTGTAACCCATAGCCGGCTTGCCCCACGGGGTCATGGGACCGGGGTGACCGACAGGGCTCTTACCTTCACCACCGCCGTGGGGGTGGTCGTTCGGGTTCATGACGGAACCGCGGACGGTCGGACGGACGCCCATGTGGCGCTTGCGGCCGGCCTTACCGATGTGAACGTTCTCGTGATCGATGTTGCCGACCTGGCCGATGACGGCCATGCAGTTCGTGCGGACGATGCGCACTTCGCCGGAGGGCATACGGATCTGAGCGTCGCCGTTCTCCTTCGCCATCAGCTGAGCAGCAGTACCGGCGGAGCGGACGAGCTGAGCGCCCTTGCCGGGGTGCATCTCAATGTTGTGGATGACGGTACCGACAGGAATGTTGGCGATGGGCAGGCAGTTGCCGGGCTTGATATCAGCGGAGGCGGAAGAGATGATCTTGTCGCCAGCCTTCAGGCCGACAGGAGCGATGATGTAGCGCTTCTCGCCGTCCTCGTACTGGACGAGAGCGATGAACGCGCTGCGGTTGGGGTCATACTCCAGGCGCAGGACAGTCGCGGGGACGTCCATCTTGTCGCGCTTGAAGTCGATGATGCGGTACTTCTGCTTGTTGCCGCCGCCGTGATGACGGACGGTGATGCGGCCGTAGCTGTTGCGGCCGGCATGCTTCTTCTGAGACTCGACCAAGCTGCGTTCGGGCTTGGCCTTCTTGTCGATCCCCTCGAAGGCGGACACAGTCATGTGACGGCGGGAGGGGGTAGTGGGCTTAAACGTCTTAATAGCCATTTCTCATATCCTCCTTACACCATGCCCTCGAACAGCTCGATGGTCTTGGAATCTTCAGCGAGCTGCACATAGGCCTTCTTCCAGCTGCGGGTCTTGCCCAGGCGGCCGGCGCCGAGGCGCTTGGCCTTGCCGCTGACGTTGAGCGTGTTGACCTTGGCGACCTTAACGCCGAAAGCGGTCTCAACAGCGTTCTTGATCTCCACCTTGCCGGCGTCCTTGGCAACTTCGAACACATACTTCTTGTTCGCAACGTCGACCATGGAACGTTCGGTGATGATGGGACGAATAATGATGTCGTAAACGTTTGCCATTACGCGAACACCTCCTCGATGACTGCGAGGGCTTCCTTGTCGATCACGAGGGTCTTGGCGTTGAGCAGATCGTAGACGTTGATGAGCTTCGCGGGCGCGGTGGTGACACCGGGCAGGTTGCGGGCGCTCTTGACAACGACCTCGTTGACCTCGGGAGTGATGACAGCGGCCTTGCCGTCAGCCTTGACGGCGGAGAGGAAACTGCGGAAGTCCTTGGTCTTGATAGCGTCGAGCGCGATCTTGTCGACAACGACGATCTCGCCCTGCGCTGCCTTGGCGGACAGCACGCTCTTGAGAGCCAGACGCTTGACCTTCTTATTCAGCACATAGCTGTAGCTGCGGGGCTTGGGGGCAAACACGATACCGCCGTGCGTCCACTGAGGGGAGCGGGTGCTGCCCTGACGGGCGCGGCCGGTGCCCTTCTGGCGCCACGGCTTTCTACCGCCGCCGGAAACCTCAGCGCGGGTCAGAGCGCTCTGCGTGCCCTGACGGCAGTTGGCGAGATGATTTTTGACGACTTCATGAACAACGCTCATGTTCGGCTCGATGCCGAAGATTGCGTCGTTCAGCTCGACGGAACCGACTTCAGCGCCGGTCATGCTGACAACTTTAATCGTAGACATTTATCAAGCACTCCTTTCCTTACATATTTCTGGCGGAAGCCTTCTGCGGGTTGCGGCCGGAAGCCTTCTGCGGGTTCTTGCTGATGTCGGCACCAGCCTGCTTGATCTTGTGGACCTTGACGGTGGTCTTCACGGTGACGAGGCTGCCCTTGGGACCGGGAACCGCGCCGCGGACGACGAGCATGTTGAGCTCGGGGTCGACCTTGACGACCTCAAGGTTCTGGATGGTGACAGTCTCCACACCGTACTGGCCGGGGCCGATCTTGCCCTTGAAGATACGGCTGGGGTCGGTGGTGGAGCCCATGGAACCGGCGTGACGGTGGACAGGGCCGCCGCCGTGGGTCATACGACCGCGGCTGGCGTTCCAGCGCTTGATAACGCCGGTGTAGCCGTGACCCTTGCTCGTACCGGTGACGTCAACGAAGTCGCCGGACTTGAAGGTGTCAGCCTTGATGATGGCGCCGAGCTCAAGCTCGGAGGCATTGTCAAGGTCAAACTCACGCAGGTACTTCTTGGGGGAAACGCCAGCCTTGTTCAGGTGGCCGAGTTCAGGCTTGGAGAGCTTCGCTTCGCGAATGTCCTCGTAGCCAAGCTGGACAGCCTCATAACCGTCTTTCTCGCTGGTCTTCTTCTGAGTGACCACGCAGGGACCGGCCTCGATAACGGTGACCGGGATCACATGGCCCTTTTCGTCGAAGATCTGAGACATGCCAACTTTTCTGCCGATGATTGCTTTCATGTATGATCCTCCTGTAAAGGTTATTGGTCGGCTTAGTTAGCGGCAACTCCCGCCATTGCTCTGCCGACTTGACCCCGCCCATCTCACGCAAGTCGATGGGCTTTTGGGTAGAGCAACAAAGGTAATTTCAAAAAACGGCGAGCCGTTTTTTGAGTTGGGTTTACAGTTTGTTTTGCGCACTCGCTGTGCTCGCACACAAACAAACTGAGAGGTGTTTTTGTCCACGCGCATGTCGCGGCCAAAAACGATTTCATTGGTTTCGCGTCTGCGGACGCGAAATGTAATGAAGCGAGGGATTAGAGCTTGATCTCGATCTCAACGCCGGCGGGAAGCTCGAGACCCATCAGAGCCTCGACCGTCTTGGGGCTGGAGTTGGTGATGTCGATCAGGCGCTTGTGGGTGCGGCGCTCAAACTGCTCACGGCTGTCCTTGTACTTATGCACAGCGCGCAGGATGGTGACGACTTCCTTCTTGGTGGGCAGAGGGATGGGGCCGGAGACGGTAGCGCCGGTGCGCTTGGCGGTCTCGACGATCTTCTCTGCGCTCTGGTCGATGACCTGGTGGTCATAGGCCTTGAGACGAATGCGGATCATTTCTTTTGCCATTTTCGGTTTCTCCTTCATTTTGTACGGTTTTCTTGCTTTGTCGAAGCCGTACGGTGAGAGGTTTTCTTGTACGCTTATCCGTGCGTATCATTCCGGCTCATAGAAAAACCGGCACGAATAAACGGCCGGTCCACACATGGCGCAGCGATCTACGCAACGTACAGATATTCTCTCAGCCGCCCGATGTTCGGACATACTCCCCGAAAGTTACCTCAGAAACCTGAGCAATCTCCCGGTTCATCGCAATATCGCGCAAATAGGGCAGGATGCGCCCAATCGCGGACTTGCATATAGTACCAAATTCCGTTGCACATGTCAAGACAAATTTCACTTTTTTCTTGAGAAATTTTTTAGCAGTCTCTTTTCGCGGCAACTGTGGCGGATTTGGCGCAAAAACGCGGCATATTGCCCCCTCCCTGCCGATATATTTATGGGCAAAGGAGTTGATGGACATGGCAATGGCCTGGCTTTGGACGGGAATGGTGGCAGTCTCGCTCATTTTCGGCGCGCTGACGGGAAACTTGAATGCGCTCAGCGCTGCCGCGCTCGAGGGCGCGCAGAGCGCGGTCGAGCTGTGTTTGGCGATGTGCGGCGTGATGTGCCTCTGGACGGGCGTGATGGAAGTGATGAACCAGTGTCATCTCACCGACCGCCTCGCTTCCCTCTTCCGCCCGCTGCTCAAGAGGCTCCTGCCGAACGCGAGCCGCGACAGTGAGACGCTGGCCGCGATCTCCGCTAACCTCTCTGCCGATCTTTTGGGCCTTGGCAACGCGGCCACGCCGCTCGGCATCCGCGCCGCCTGCCGTATGAGCCGCGGCTGCAAGGGTACCGCATCGGATGAGCTGTGCCTGCTCGTCGTTTTGAATACGGCGTCCATTCAACTGTTGCCCACCACGCTCGCAGGCGTGCGCGCTTCGCTCGGCGCCGCCGACCCGTTCGACATTCTGCCCGCCGTGTGGCTGACGTCGCTTCTGTCCGTCCTCGCAGGGCTCCTTGCCGCAAAGCTCTTCGCCCACTTCTGGAGGAATTGAACCTATGGCGCTCTCTACGCTCATCGTGCCCGTACTGCTCACCTTCACGGCCTGCTTTGCCCTCGGCAAGCGTGTCGACGTCTACTCCGCCCTCACCAAAGGCGCGGAGGAGGGACTCACGGTGCTGCTGCACATTCTGCCGTCACTCATCGCACTGCTCTCCGCCGTCTACATGTTCCGTGCGTCCGGCGCGATGGAGGCGCTCGGCGCGCTTTTAGCCCCCGCACTCGACAAGATCGGCATTCCTGCCGAGACTGCGCCGCTTCTCTTCATCCGCCCCATCTCCGGCAGCGGCGCGCTGGCTGTCGGATCGGAGATCATGGACTCCTACGGCGTCGATTCCTATGTCGGCCGCGTTGCGGCGGTCATGCTCGGCTCGAGCGAAACGACGTTCTACACCGTCGCCGTCTATTACGGCGCGGCGGGCATCACGAAAACGCGCTATACTATCCCCGCCGCGCTCTGCGCCGACGTGGTGATGTTCCTCGCATCCGCGTTTTTTGTGCGGCTGCTCATGGGCGCGTAAAAAGGAGCCGCCGCAGGCAGCTCCTTTTCCTTTATTCTTCTGTTCTCACGCGGATGCGCAGGGCGCATTTTCCTCTCTGCCCGCCGATAGTAATTGCATAGCGCAGGGCCAGCATCCCGCCGTCCTCGTCGAGCTTCCACTTGACCGACTCCGCCTTCACTGCGACCGGCAAGGTTCCGTAGGGCACGGCATAGAATGAGGTGTGCTCCTTCCCCTCCGCAAAGACCATCTCGCTCGTCACCTCGCCCGTGCGCGTCAGAATGACGCAGTCCGGCGCGAGGGCAAGGCGCGTCGCGGTGGTCACCTTGCCGTCCCCGTCCGTTTCCTCATAGCGCAGGAGATAGCCGTCGCGCGTTTCCTCCATCGTGCCGCGCACGCGGAGATCTGAGCTGTCGGCGCTCATGCCTTCGTATTGCTGCTCGCCGTGCACGGTGAGCCAAACGTTTCTTTTCATACAGTCCTCTTTCTCATTTGTTTCTGTCATCATACTACGGCGGAGAGCGGGACACAAGGCGCATTTGCATTTTTTGTGCGTTTCCCTGTTTTTGCTATGGTAAAATGCAAAAGCGCGTGCTATAATCTCCGGTAAGCAGATTCTCTGTTCCGTCAAAGGAGGCGTCACTATGAAAATTGATCTGACGGAAAAGCAATTCCGCCGTCTTCTTGATCTGGTCTACGTCGGCAACTGGGTGATGAACTCCACCCGCGGCGACGATCGTATCCGCGAATACGACGATGTAGAGAGCACCGTATTCGCCAACTGTCTCTCCCACGGCATGGTGCCGCTGGTCGAGGCCTATCAGGGCGAACTGATCCCCTCGCGCGCGTTTGCCGAAGGCGGCATCCACGAGGCCATCATGGCCTACGAGGACACGATGTTTTTCGAAATTCTCGCTCAGGAGCTTGCCCTGCGCGATATGGACAGCGACGCGCCCACGCCCGAAAATGTCGACGAGCTGCGCGAGCGCATGGACACGTACTTAGGCGAATTCGAGCAGCACGGCACCGACAACATCACCGTTGAAATGTAAAAGTGTAACAGAAGGCAAAGAGGTCTCCGCTTTTTAAGCGGAGACCTCTTTATCTTCGCGGCCGCAGCCGCGAAATGTTTTTGATCCATAAATCGCCGCGACAAGTGCGTGGCGATTTATTCTTCTCGCTCCGCTCGTGTCGAGCCGCCCTACGGGCGGCGAGGCACGAAGCGGAGCGCATCCCCTATTTTTTAAGGATGCCAACGGCATCCTTAAAAAATAATCACGTCTTGATTCCCATCGTCTCCCACTTGCCGCTGCGGTAGCGCAGGAAGAAGATGACACTGCGCACCGACCAGTCCACGATCGCGTGCGCGAACCACACGCCGATGACGCCGTAGCCCATGTACTTGCCCAGCACATACGCAAGCATCACGCGCACGACCCACATCGTCAGCATACTGGCGAGCATCGTGAACTTCGCGTCGCCCGCCGCACGCAGGAAGCCCGGCACCATAAACGCCGGTACCCAGATGAAGATGGATGAGATGCCGTGGATCAGCGTGACCGTGACGGCGAGCTTTTCCGCCTCTGGTGAGACGTTGTAGACACGCATGATGAGTGGCAACAGCGCGATGATCGTCAGGTTGACGGCCGCCATGATGCCGTACGTCCACTTGGCGATCTTTTTGAGGTATGCGCGCGCCTGATCGAATTCGCCCGCGCCGACGCACTGGCTCACGACCGCGGCAAGGCCCAAGTTGATGGCCTGACCGGCAAAGCAGTTGAAGTTTGAGATGGTGTTGCCGATGGCGTTCGCCACCATCGACGCCGTGCCGAACGTCGAGATCAGGCTGAAAAGCACGAGACGCCCCAGCTGGAACATGCCGTTTTCGACGCCGCTTGGCACGCCGATGTAGAAGATGTTCTTCATTAGGCGCATATCGACACGAAAGCCGCGGATATCAGAAAGGTGCAGCATCAGATCGCGGTTGAAGAGCAGCGAGAGGATGACGACTGCCGCGACCGTGCGGGACACGAGCGTCGGGATCGCGACGCCCGCGACGTCCATACCGAAGCCGAAGATCAAAACGGCGTTGCCGATCACGTTGATACTGTTCATCAGGAGCGAAACTTTGAGCGACACGTCGCTGTGGCCCATCGTGCGGAACAGCGCCGCGCCGCCGTTGTAGAGCGCGATGCCCGGAATGGATGCCATCACATATAAATAATAAGTGTTCGTCGCCGCCATGACGTCGGGCTCGATATGGCCGAACATTACGGTCAAAATCTGCGTGCGGAAGAGGTACAGCAGCGCCACGAAGAAGATCGACACCGCGCCGAGCAGCGCGATGAGCTGCTGGCCCGCGTTGCAGGCGTCCTCCTTCTGTCTTTGTCCGATGTACTGGCCCGCAACGGCTGCGCCGCCGGTCGCCATCGCCGAGAAAATGTAGATCATCAGATTGCTGATCGAGTCGACGAGCGACACCGCGCTGATCGCCGCGTCGCCGACGGTCGCAACCATCAGCGAGTCGGCAAGACCCACTGTAATGGCCAGAAGCTGCTCGAGCAGCAGCGGCCACATTAGCGCGACGAGCTGGCGGTTCGTAAACATCATTTCCTTGTCAGCGCGCACCGGCGCTGCCAGTTTGCCCATGGTTTCACACTCCTTGTATCGATTGAGCCTGTATCATAAACTATTTGCCTTTCTTTGTCAACGCCGCGTCAAAAAAGATACGGTTTCAGCGCTGCGCCCCACGCTTCGATAAGCTTTTCCTTCGTCCAACGCGCGTTGGCCGGCGAGGTGGAGGGAAGCTGGACGGCCTCGCGCCCGAGCTTCGCGCGGCAGTATTTTTTATAGCAGGCGTAGGACGTGCCGCCGTTGCAGAAGATGGCCTGAATGTCCGCCGCATCCAAAATGACGGACAGATCGTTCGGCACAACGTTCGTGATGCTCGCATCCGACGATCCCACGATCTCGCATGAGCCGATGGTGTCCCACATGGCGACGCCGCGGCGCAGGACCATCGCTTTCTTCTCTTTGACCGTCTTCGGCGTTTCCTCGCCCAGAACAGAGGCGAGCGTCGGCCAGAAGCGGTTCTGCGGGTGCGCGTAGAAAAACGCCGCCTCCCTTGACTTGACCGACGGGAACGAGCCCAGGATCAGCACGCGCGACTTTTCGTCATACAGCGGCAGAATATTATGGACCTGCGTCTTAAGCTCCATTTTCTCGTCCCCTTTCTGCCTTTTTCGCCATTTTAACACAGGAAAATCAAATCGCCAAGTCCCGTTTCACGCGCCTGCGCCCGCTTTGCAGTGGAAATGGGTTGGCTTTTCGGCAAAGTCATGTTATGATATGATAAATATGATAAAGTAGATATATATTAAATGTAGGTGCCTTGCCCCGCGTGGGCACGGTCATCTTTGAGAAAGGACATCTATGAAAGACGACGACAATCACATTCTTCTTTTAGAAAAGGGCAAACGAGGCCTTCTGCAGATCATCTTCGGCCGCACGGGCATCATCATCGTTTCGCTGATCGTGCAGATCTTGTTTCTCTTTGCCGCCTTTTACAAGCTTGAGGGTTTTCTGCCCTACTTCTGGGGCGGCAACACGCTGCTGTCGGCGGCAGTCGTGCTGTTTCTGTTCGGCAACGACGACAACCCGACCATCAAGCTCACGTGGTTTTTCATCCTCGCGGTGCTGCCGGTGTTCGGCTTGATTCTGTATGTTTACATCAAGACCGACCTCGGCCACCGGCTGATGATCCGCCGCTACAACGACATCCTGTCGCAGACGGAGCACTTCGCCCCCTCGGAAAGCGCGTGTTCCAAGGAGGAATTACCGGAGGAGCTCCAAAGCCTTGCCTCCTACCTGAATTCCTGCGGCTTCCCCTGCTATCAAAACACACAGGCGCAATACTTTCCCCTCGGCGACGATGCGTTCGAGGTCATGTGCGACGAGCTCCAAAAGGCCGAGCACTTCATCTTCCTCGAGTATTTCATCGTCAGGGAGGGCTACATGTGGGGCCGCATCCTTGAAATTCTCAAGGAAAAGGTCAACGCGGGCGTCGAGGTGCGCGTGCTGTACGACGGCACCTGCGCGGTCGCGCTGCTGCCCTATTCCTACCCCGAAAAGCTCGAAAAGCTCGGCATTGCCTGCAAGATGTTCGCGCCGCTGCGCCCGTTCGTCTCCACGCACTACAACTACCGCGACCACCGCAAGATCATGGTCATCGACGGCAAGATCGGCTTCACAGGCGGCATCAACCTCTCCGACGAGTACATCAACCGCACCTCGCGCCTCGGCCACTGGAAGGACACAGCCATTGCCCTGCGCGGCGACGCCGTGCGCAGCCTGACGCTGATGTTTTTGCAGATGTGGGACGTCAGCTCCGTGCACTTTACGCCCGAAGTCTACAGCAAGTATCTCGACGTGCCGCAGCCGGCGCATGAAAAGGAAGTGGGCTATGTCATCCCCTATGGCGACAGCCCGCTCGACCGCGACCTCGTCGGCGAGATGGTCTATATGGATATCATCAACCGTGCCAACCGTTACGTACACATCATGACGCCGTATCTCATCATTGACAACGAGATGATCACGGCGCTGACCTACGCCGCGCGCCGCGGCGTGGAGGTCCAGCTCATCCTGCCGCATGTGCCTGACAAGGAGATCGCCTTCTCGCTTGCGCACACGTATTACCGCAGGCTGCTTGAAAACGGTGTACAAATTTATGAGTACGAGCCGGGCTTCGTTCACGCGAAGGTCTTCGTCAGCGATGACTGCAAGGCGACCGTCGGCACGATCAATCTGGACTACCGCAGCCTGTACCACCACTTTGAATGCGGCACGTACCTCTATGCATCGCCCGAAGTCGCAAAAATTGAGCAGGATTTCCAGCAAACGCTCGCCAAGTGCGTCCGCGCGGACGCAGAGCTTCTCAAAAACGACCCGTTTATGCGAAAGCTCATCGGCCCCGGCATGCGCATCATCGCCCCGCTGCTGTAAGAAGTAAAAAAGTCGAAACCGAAAGGTTTCGACTTTTTTTATTCTCAATTACTTTTCGAGCTGCTCGAGCGCGCTGCACACGGCAGTGTGCTCCTTCTGCACCGCCACATAGAGTGGCTGTACGCTTTCAGGCATCGAATCCTGACCGCGCGCAGCGCTTCCGTCATCTGAGAGCTGGCGTGGGCGAGCGAGCCGAGGCCAAGGTTCAGCGCCACGCCCTTGAGCGTGTGCACCGCACGGAACGCCGTAGTCGTGTCGCCCGTGTTCATCGCATTCGTCAGGTTTTGCATGCTGTCGTCGCCCGGGAACATATTAAGGAAGCGCACGATGCGCTCGTCGTTCTGAAAACGCGCCTTGGCTTCGCCGTAGCCGCCGCCGACGCAGCGGAAAAATTCGTCAAGTTTCACGTTCTTTCGCCTCTCGATAAATTGCTACGCAATCCTTTTTCAATTTGGCCTGATACATCGCAAGGTCCGCCCTGCGGATCGTTCTTGAGATGCGTCCCGCCGCGGACGCGCCGCCGATGCTCGCGCTGATGTGCAGTTCAGGATACTCCTCGATGACGATCTCGTCAAGCGCGGCGCGGATGGACTGCAATTTCTTCTCCAAGATCTGCTGCGGCAGGTCGCGGAACAGCAGGAAGAATTCATCGCCCCCGTAGCGCACGAGCTCGTCGTCGCTGCGGATCTGCGATTTGATGGCCTGCGCCGCACGATAGAGCGCCGCGTCGCCCGCCTGATGGCCGAAGCGGTCGTTGATGTGCTTGAAGTTGTCCATGTCGATCATGGCGAACGAGAACCGGCCCTCCAGATTCTTGAGCCGCTCGTCGTAATAGCGGCGGTTGTAGACCTTGGTGACCGAGTCCATATACACCTGCCGGTTGCGCACGAGCAGCTGGTTGAGCACATTTTCGCGCTCGAACATGTCGTCGCTCTTGATGCGCTTGACCAGCTTGAGCGAATACGGCCTGCCGTCCGCCTCGATGAACGACGCGAGCACATAATAGATATCGCTCTCGCGCGTTTCGATCTTCGTCTATGGCTTGTGCGTGCGCAGCACCTCCTGCGAAATGCAGTTTTCGCAGCGGCGCTTCTTTTTCCACACCGCGTAGCAGTGCTCGCTCTTTTTAAGCGTGTAGCCCTCGCCCTTTTTCGTCAGCTCCACACAGATTGTTGGGGCGACCAGCCGCGCAATGTCAAAGATGCGGCGATATGCTCGGCAATGTTCATGCCGCCCATGATCTTGAGGCGCGAGATGACGGTGCTCTGCAATTCGGAGGGGACCGTAAGCACGCGGCGCAAAAGACCGTCGATACGCATACGCACGACCATTTCGCCGTCCTGCGGCTCCAAGTGGATATCGCTCGCGCGCTCGGAAAACGCGCGTTCAATGAGGCTGTTGACAAAGCGGATCGTCGGCGTGCTGTCGCCGGAGTCCATCGCCTCCTGCGAAACCTGCACGGGGACGATGTCCGGCGTCGAAGAGCCCGCCTCGCGCTTCATCTCCTCGATGACGCCGGCCGTGCCCTCGCTGCCGTAGAGCAGGCTGATGGCGTGCTCGGTCGTGCGGCGGGTCGCGATCATCGGGATCACACGCTTGCGCGAGGCAACTTTGACCTCCTCCTGCGCGACGAAGTCGAGCGGGTCGCTCATAGCGAGGTACAGCGTATCCTTGACGAGCTTGACCGGCACGACGCAGAACTTCTTGGCGATATTCTTCGGCACATAGCTTGCAAGCTCCACGGGGATGGACACCGCCGTCAGGTCGACGAACTCGACGCCGAGCTGCATCTCCAGCGCCTCGATGAGCTGCTGCTCCGTGATAAAGCCGGCGTTGTATATCAGGAAAAATGCGCTATTGCTATAAACTTTTTTCTAAAAATTGTCAATAATCTTCAGTATTTCTCCCCATTTCGCACATATTTTACAATCCATATTTCTTTTTTCCTCAAATTTATCGTGCATTTTTTACCGTCCGCTGACGGCTCTCCCGTTTTTTTGCGGAAACGCTTCGCCCTTTCCGCTCTTTTTTCAATCATTTCTGGCAAAACAGCAGGAAAAACCGGGAAAATTTCCCTTGAATGTTCCGTGGTTCTGTGCTAAGTTTACATTAAGTATCAAATGTTTCTAAAAAACACGCATAAACAGTTTTTGTTTGGCACTGGCTTTTCCGGTGCCTATTTTCTTGTCCGCCCGCCCCGCGGCGGCATTTCTGCAAAAGAGCGCGCCCTAAAATGCGTATGAGGTCTACACTATGGTCGAAGCCAAAATCCTGATCGCGGGCGATTCGAAAATGAACCAGCAGATCCTTTCCGAAATCCTCGGCGGCCGCTACGAATACCTCTATGCCGACGACGGCATGCAGGCGCTTGAGCTGCTGCACTCCGAGTTCGACATCGACCTGCTGCTCGACATCAACACGCCCCACCTCGACGGCTTCGGCGTGCTCTAGGTGATGAAGCAGCGCAACTGGCTGCAGGAGATCCCTGTCATCATCACCTCGTCCGAGGATGACGAGTCGTTCATCCAGAAGGCCTACGAGCTCGGCGTAACGGATTACATCCGCCGCCCGTTCAACCTGACGGTCACGCAGCGGCGCGTGAGCAACGCACTCACGCTCTACGCGCGCCAGAAGCACCTTGTCCACCTGGCCGAAGAGCAGGTTTACGAGCGCGAGAAGACGAACAGCGCCATCATCAACATTCTGAGCCACGTCGTCGAGTCGCGCAACTTCGAATCCGGCACGCACATTCTCCATGTGCGCGCCATCACCAACATTCTGCTGCGCCAGCTCGTCTGCACATCTCGGAACGGCGCGCAAAACAGGAAGGAAGCATCATGGCTCACAACAAATTTCTCCCCCGCGTGCTCGCCGCAGCGGCGGCGATGATGCTGCTCGCAGGCTGCGGCAGCAAGGCAGACCCCGGATTTTCTCCGTCGAACCCTGTCAATATCACGATCTGGACGTACTACAACGGTGAACAGCTCGAAGCGTTCAACGCGCTCGTCGACGAGTTCAACTCGACCGTCGGCAAGGAACAGGGCATCACGGTTGAGAGCTCCAGCCACGGCAGCGTGACCGATCTTGAGAACAACGTGCTCGCTTCTGCCGAGGGCAAGGTCGGTGCCGAGGCGATGCCCAACATCTTCTCCGCCTACGCCGACACTGCCTACGCGCTCGATGAGATGGGTCAAATTGCCGATCTGAGCGATTATCTAAGCGAAGAGGACCGCGCCGCCTTTATTGAGGACTATCTGAGCGAAGGCGACTTCTCCGGCTCGGGCAGTATCAAGATCTTCCCCGTCGCCAAGTCGGCGGAGCTGCTGTTTCTCAATGAAACGGACTGGGAGCCGTTCGCCGCCGCCACAGGCGCAACCTATGACGACTTGGCCACGATCGAAGGCCTCGTCTCCGTCGCCGAACGCTACTACGAGTGGACCGACGCGCAGACGCCCGACATCCCGAACGATGGACGCGCGTTCTTCGGCCGCGACGCGATGGCGAACTACATGCTCATCGGCGCCAAGCAGCTCGGCTGCACGATCTTCGACGCACAGGACGGCAGCATGACGCTGAACTTTGACCACGACGCCGTGCGCACCCTCTGGGATAACTACTATGTACCCTTCATCAAGGGCTACTTTTCCGCAAGCGGCCGCTTCCGCAGCGATGATGTGAAGACCAGCAATATCATCGCCTACGTCGGCTCGTCTTCGAGCGCAACGTTCTTCCCCACGCAGGTCATCGCCGACGACATGGACAGCCTCGACATCACGCGCAAGGCGCTTGAAAGCCCGAAGTTTGCGAACGGCGAGAACTACGCCGTGCAGCAGGGCGCGGGCATGGTCGTGACGAAGGCGAGCGACGCTGAGATTCAGGCGAGCCTTGTCTTCCTCAAGTGGTTCACCTCGCCCGAGCACAACATCACGTTCTCTGTCGACTCAGGCTACCTCCCCGTCACGCATGAGGGCAACTCCATCGACGCGATCCGCGCAAGCGGTCTTGCCCTCAGCGACGAAATGGACGAAGTCCTCTCCGCCGCAGTCGACACGGTCAACGAAAACCATCTCTACACGCCCCACGCCTTCTCCGGCGGCACGAACGCCCGCGCCATTCTTGAATATTCCATGAGCGATAAGGCAAGCGCTGACCGCGCCGCGGTCAAAGAGGCAATGGCGCAGGGACAGAGCTTTGAAGAGGCCTCGGCGCAGTTCCTTTCCGACGAATGCTTTGAAGCCTGGTATCAGGATACGCTTGCATCGCTTGAGGCCTTTCAGGGCTGAGTGACTGTTCAATGACAAAAAAGGGGCCGTTTTATGTTCTTTCGCAAACCATCGGATCATGTGCCGCATGTCACCATCTTCCATACGATCCTGCGCTCCATGCTCTGGATCCTGTTCATCGAGATCGCGCTGCTTGTCGGCATTCTCTATCTCTGCCGCATCAACACGAGCCTTGAGCAGAATGCTGTCGACATCTTGCAGATACAGACGGAAAACCGCCAAAACTATCTGCAAGGCCAGATGCTCGACGCGCAGGATCTCTCGTCGCTTGCGGGCAAGATCAACGCCGTGACGCAGGCCATGCTCGACGACGGCGAGATCAGCCTCGACACGCTCGACAGCGGCAGCGACGCCGCATCCCCCCTGCTGCTCTCGATCGGCGACAGCCTGATCTCCTCGATGCGCCATCGCCCCGTCACCGGCATTTTTGTCGTGCTCAACACGCACGATCTCGACACACGCAAAAAGGGCGAGCCGCTGCCCTGCCTTTATCTGCGCGACCTTGACCCGAATTCCTCCCCCTCGCAGCGCAATTCTGATCTTATGCTCGTGCGCGCACCCGCACAGGTCGTACAGTCACTCTACATTGCGACCGACACGAGCTGGACGCCCTCGATCAACTATGGGTCCAACGGCAGCAGTGGCTTTCTCTATCCCGTCTTTCAGGCAGCCTACCACGGAAACGGCGAACTGGACGCCGCGGACTACGGCCACTGGACGTCCTCGCCCTACACGCTCTCCGGCGACGATCACTCCGCCATCGCCTACACCATCCCGCTTATTTTAGATGACGGCACGGTCTACGGCGTGCTCGGCGTCGAAATTCTTGAAAGCTACCTGCAAGCCCTGCTGCCGGGCACCGAGCTGCAGAACGACAGCTCGGGCACCTATCTTCTCGGCGTCGCATCGAATTCCGCCATCGGAAAAGACGACCTTACCGTCAGCGTCATCTCCGCCTCCCCCGCTGCAAATGCGCCGCAGCAATCCTATGACCAGACGCTGCTGCTCAAGCCGTCAAAGCGCGGTGGCTACCAGAGTGACTCCCCCCTCGGCCTTTGTCACGCCGCCGTGGCACCGCTGACGCTCTACAACCGCAACGCGCCGTTTTCCAATGAGCAGATGCTGCTTATCGGCTCGGTGCCGGTATCGGCGCTTTACGCCTTTTCAGGCTATGTGCTGCGGTTTTTGATCATCGCGGTCCTCGTCGTGCTCACTGCAGGACTTTTCAGCAGCCTTGTGCTGGCGCGCAAGCTCTCGCGCCCGATTTCGCGCCTTTCCGACGAGGTCGCGCACGCGCGTGAAAGCCGCAGCTCCATCCCCATGCTCTCCGCCACCGGCATCATCGAGCTCGACCGGTTCTCCTCCGCGTTCACGCAGCTCGGACGCGAGGTACTCGATACTTCGACCAAGTTTCTGCGCATCATGGACATGGCAAGCGTGGAGCTCGGCGGCTATGAGCTGCGCTCCGCTCCCGACAGCATCTATGTCACCGACAATTTCTTCGACCTTCTCGGCATGCCCGGCGTTGACGCAGACGACTTAACAGCGCAGAGTTTCCGCGAGCTTTTGCAGCGCTTTGAGCGCTCGTGCCCCCACTCCCCCGCGCCCGACGGCGCGATGCTCTACCACATCCGTCTGCCAAGCGGCAAAGAGCGCTACCTTCGCATCGAGACGACGCACGAGGACGGCACGCAGGTCGGCCTTGCCGAGGATGCGACCGCCAACACGCTTGAAAAGCTGCGCATTGAGCACGAGTGCGACTATGACACGCTCACAGACCTCTACAACCGCCGTGCCTTCCACCGCATCTGCGCCGAGTTCTTCTGCTCACCCGAAAAGCTCGGCCACGCGGCGCTTTTGATGTTCGACCTCGACAACCTCAAGCAAATAAACGACACATTCGGCCACGACTGGGGCGACGAGTACATCCGCCGCACAGGCGAATGCTTTGCCAAGAACGCTCCCGCGCGTACCGTCTGCGCGCGCATCAGCAGCGATGAGTTCAATGCACTCTTCTACGGCTACAACGATCAGGATACGCTGCGCGCCGACATCCGCGCGCTGAAAGCCGCCCTTGAGCATTCTGTCGTCCAGCTTCCCAGCGGACGTGAGCTGCGCGTGAGCGTCTCCGGCGGTGTCGCGTGGTATCCCGAGAGCAGTACAAATCTCATCACACTGCGCAAATACGCGGACTTTGCCATGTATCAGGTCAAGCGCTCGCGCAAGGGCGAGCTGCTGGAATTCGACCCTGAGGTCTACCGCACCAGCCTGCAGGAAAGACGCTGCCATGAGGAGTTCCGCCGTCTCATCAACGAAGAGCTCATCTCCTATCACTTCCAGCCGATTATCGACGCAAAAGACGGCAGCGTCTTCGCCTATGAAGCGCTCATGCGCGTGGATCTTCCCACGCTGCACTCCCCTGCTGACGTGCTGCGCCTCGCGCGCGAGGAAAACTGCCTGCACGAGGTCGAGCGCATCACGTTCTTCTGTGCGTCAAGTGCATATCAGGCGCTTGAAAACGCCGGTAAGGTCGTGCCCAGCGCGCTGCTGTTCATCAATTCGATTGCAAGCCAGTATCTAACGCCCGATGAGCTTTCGGAATACTCCGCGCGCTACGCCTCGATCCTGCCGCGCATCGTCATTGAGATCACGGAGGAAGAGTGCCTCGACCCCAAGGCGCTGCGCATCAAGCAGACGATCCGTGGCAGCTCTGGTGCGTTCGCGCTCGACGACTACGGCAGCGGCTACAGCAACGAGCGCAGCCTTCTCGAGCTCTCGCCCAACTACATCAAGATCGACCTTTCCATCATCCGCAGCATCGACACCGACGCCAACAAGCGCCAGATCGTGTCGAACACCGTGTCCTACGCGCACCAGCGCGGCATGAAGGTCGTGGCCGAGGGCCTTGAGACCGCGGACGAGGTACGCACCGTGCTGTCGCTCGGCGTCGACCTTCTGCAGGGCTTCTTCCTCGCGATGCCGCAGGTCGAACCCGGCGGCGCGAGCGAAGAAAGTCTTGCCGTCATCGCCGAGATGCACAGCCAGAGCGATGAGAGTCAAATTTCGATATTTGGCGGCGACAAGCAGTAAATATCGCAAAAAGGCTCACGAAAGCAATGCTTTCGTGAGCCTTTTTCTTTTATCCGTTCTCTTTCGCCGTGCGGGCGCATTCGATGATCGTGCGCACCGCGCGGTCGATGTTGATGGGCTTGGAGAGGTGGGCGTTCATGCCCGCGGCGAGGCATTTTTGAATGTCCTCATGGTAGGCGTTGGCTGTGAGGGCGATGATGGGGATGTGCTTCGCCGTCTCGCTGTCGAGCTTTCGGATGGCGTCGGATGGCGGCAGTCGCCTCCAGGCCGTTCATCACCGGCATCTGCATGTCCATCAGGATCGCGTCGAACTCATCCGGCGCGGCCTGCTCGATCCGCTGTAAGCAGTCCTGCCCGTTCACAGCGCGCACACAGTGCACCCTGTAGCCGCGCAGCTGCTCGGCGGTGATCTCGTAGTTTAGGTCGTTGTCCTCGGCCACGAGCACGGTGAGCGGCTTTTCCGGCAGCGTGATGGCCGTCTCGGTGTGCTCTTCGCTCTCGGCGTCGTCCGCCGCGGCGGGCAGGTCGAGCGTCACGCGGAATGTCGTGCCCTTGCCGACCTTGCTCTCAGCCTCGATCGCACCGCCCATCAGGTCGACGATCTTTTTCACAATGGCAAGGCCGAGGCCGCTGCCGCGCACTTTGTTGACGCGCGTGTCGACCGCGCGGGAAAAGGCCGAATACATCTGCTCCATGAACTCCGGCGTCATGCCGATGCCCGTGTCGCTCACGACCGAGACAAGGCGGACCTTGCCGCTCTCGGCAAGCTTTTCCTCATAGACCTCGAACTTCACATCGCCGTTTTCCGGCGTATACTTGACGGCGTTTGAGAGCAGGTTCATATAGATCTGCCCGAGGCGGATCTGGTCGGAGAGCAGCACATTGTGGGAAATGTTGTGCAGCTTGCCCGAAAAGCGGATGTTTTTCGCCTCCGCCATGCCCGCGATGGCCTGGCAGTAGAAGTCAAACAGCTCCGGCAGCTTCACCGGCTGCGAGACGATTTTGAACTCCCCGCTCTCGATGCGCGAGATGTCCAGCACATCGTCGATGAGCTCCTGCGAGTTGCTGCCGCTGACACGGATCTTTTCCAGGCACTCTTTCATCTTATCCGAATCGTCCGCGTGCTGTAGGGCGATGTTCGTAAAGCCCATGATGACATTCATCGGCGTGCGGATATCGTGCGACATGCGCGAGAGGAACTCGGACTTTGCCTCGTTCGCGCGGCGTGCCGTAGTCTCTCCGCGAGCGTCGAAAGGTCAAAAAACGGTTCAACATAGGGCAGATACTCCGGCAACGATGCTCTGCTTGCTCATTTCACTCATGTGGACGCTCGCTCTGCCGCTGTGTCCGGTCAGACGGTGCATCTGCCGCTCGCTTGCAACCTCTTCATAATGGCCCGTATTGTCCGTCAACGTCCGCTGCGGGTTGTCGAGGCCGAAAAAGCCGCTCAGATTGCCGCGATAGAAGACCGGCACCGCGATCTCGGAGTGGATGCTCTGCGTCTTCAGGAGCTCGTACTCGCTCGGCGTCAGCGTTTTCACATCTTCAATATTCGGAATGACGATCGTCTCGCCGCGGCCGAAGACCTCCAGCCAGTACGGCATATCCGCGGGAACGATCTCCGTCAGGTTGTCGATCTGCGGCGCGACGCCGTTCGCGCACCACTCAAAGGTGTTGCAATAGGCCTCCGCCGTCCCCTCCAGCCGCTCGAAGAGAAACACGCGGTCAGACTGCATGGCCTCGCCGATCAAACTCAGCAGGCGGTAGACCAATTCGTCCATCTCCTCTTTGCTGCACGTGCGGTCGATGCGCGCGAGCTGATCGATGAGCGCAAGGCTGTATTCTGCCGCATTGTCCGCCCCTGCGGTCACGGGCGGATGTTCTGCTTGCTTCATGCGCTTGTCTCCTTTGCGGCGTTTACACTCGTCATAAATATACAAAATTGGTCATAGTTTGTCTATTATAGCATGGGGTAATTTGAAAGCAAATACGAAGTTGCCCCCTCCCGACCATCGTTCGGCATCACCGCACAAAAAGTGCGCCGGCTCAACGAGCCGGCGCACTTTTATTTGTTTTCACATTCTGACGCTTTCCTTCTTCTTGCCGCCGAGGAATTCCGGCAGGGGCTTGCCCTGCTTGAGCCACTGGTGATACTCGGCCGTCGCGGCGAACTCGACGTCGCCCGCAGAGTTGAGCGCGGTCTCGACAGAGTCCTGAATGACGCCGATGATGAAGCCGACGCCGACGACCTGCATCGCGATGTCGTTCGAGATGCCGAACAGCGAGCACGCCATCGGGATGAGCAGCAGCGAGCCGCCCGCCACGCCGGAAGCGCCGCACGCGCCGAGGGCCGACATAATCGAGAGCAAAATCGCCGCGGGTAGCGAGACCTGCATACCCAGCGTATTGGCCGCGGCCAGCGTCATGATGGTGATGGTGATGGCCGCGCCGTCCATGTTGATCGTCGCGCCGAGGGGGATAGAGACGGAGTAGAAGTCCTTGTCCATGCCGAGCTTTTCGCACATCGCCATGTTCACGGGGATATTCGCCGCGGAAGAGCGGGTGAAGAACGCCGTCAGGCCGCTTTCACGCAGGCAGCGGAACACCAGCGGATAGGGATTGCAGCGCAGATAGATGAAGATGATGATGGGGTTGATGACAAGCGCCATGAAGAGCATCGTGCCGACCAAAAGCAGCAGGAGCTTGCCGTACTGGGTGAAGATCGCAAGGCCGTTGCTCACAACGTTCGTGAACACAAGGCCCATGATGCCGAACGGTGCCAAATTGATGATCCAGCGCACGATGGTGGACACCGCGTCCGCCGTGTTGCTGAGGAAGACCTTCGTCGAGTCCGCACCGAGCTTCTTCATCGCCACGCCGAAGAGACAGCCCCACATCAGAATGCCGATGTAGTTGCCGTTCATAATGGCGGAGATGGGGTTCGAGACGATGTTGGACAGCAGCGTGTGCATGACCTCGCCAAGGCCCTGCGGGATGACCTCGGCCTCAGCGGCCTCGGCCAGCAGGAGCATCTGCGGGAAGAGCATGCTGGTCACAACGCTCAGCGCCGCGGCGACGAACGTCGTAAGCATGTAGAGCCACACGACCGTGCCGAAGCGGCGGTCGAGCTTGGACGAGCCCTGCGCCAGCGCGCTCGCCACGATGACGAACACCAGCACGGGGGCAATGCCCTTGAGCGCGCCGACAAACAGGTTGCCAAGCTCCCGTAACCACGTCGCGCCGGGACAGACCAGCGCCAGGATCACGCCGACGACAAGGCCGATCGCGATGCGCAAAATCAGGCTGACGCCGTTATACGCGGCGGCAATTTTTTTAAGGGTCTTCATAAAGGGATTCATAGGGGCATCTTCTTTCTTTTCAAAATCTAACGCTCTTACGATCCTCTTCTCTCTGCTCAGGCCGCAAAGGCGCTTTCACTAACGGCCTTTATTATATCTTTATGTGCAGGAAATTGCAAGGAGCGGACAGATGTATTTCTACGAAAAACACTCCAATGACAGAAATTCGTCATTATCGCCATGAGATCTGCTGTCTGTCGCCGTCTCGCAGCACGAAAAAGTCTTTTCTGTCCGCACGCCATAAAATTCTTGCGCAGGCGAACGGATTCTATTGACATCTTTGGGCATTTTTGCAAGGATCCGATTCGTCTGTCAAAAAACACAGCACAAATAATAACACCCATCGGATCATACCGACGGGTGTTATTTACATAACCGCATTTTACATCGGCTCAGCGTGTTCGCCGCAAAGTGCAGCAATGGTCAGCGCAAACAGCTCCGCGCTTCGCACGATCTCATCTACCACAAGGTACTCATTTGCACCGTGCATGTGATCATCTACACCTAATCGGGAAGCGCCAAACGCCACGCCATTTTTCAGAAAGTGCGCATATGCCCCACCGCCAATAGCAAGGCAATTGCCCGGTTCGCCCATGACCTGCTCATAGCAGCCTACCGCCGTCAATTCTGCGGATGCAGGGAAGCACAGTTTTCTCTTCCCATGTGCCTGAATAGCTCGTATATAGGCCGCCCTTTTCCAGGTTGATGACGGGATACTCTCCGTCCGGCGAATAAGAACAGGGTGCTTCTTCCTTCCGCGTGTTGAAAGATCCGGGATGGGAATGATGATTCCCGCCGATGAAGGGCATTTCACCGTAAATGTGCCTGTTGAGTTAAGTCCGCCGTTTTATGCGTGGGTTGCCACATTTGGAAGATCAATAAAGATACTAAGTCCTGAACCAGCGGTTAAAGGAATGAAGGATTTTCTTCAAAAGTCTTTCGAGATGTATCAAGATGATTAAAGATGAAGGGAAGGTGTTCCATCACCTTCCCTTTTGTTTGTAGATGTAAAAAGATGTTCTATGACGCTCGCATCTGAATATGTTCCTGTTTCAGACTCCGGATGATATTTACTTCGTCCATTTCCTTCTTCAAATCGCTTGTCAAAAGATTCAAATATCCTTCTGTAATCGCAAGACTGCTATGCCCGAGTATCTTTTGAAGGGTCACGACAGAGCCTCCCATAATCGCGCATTTTTTCGCAAACGTGTGTCTGAAACGATGAACACCCGTCTGTTCCACGCCTCTTTCGTGACAGTAGTCCCACAATGCGTGATAATTACTGCTTCTGGTGAGTTGCTTACCATATACAGAGCAAAAGAGCCAATCGTCAGCCTTTCCCCCTTTATACTGTAAATACTCTTTCAGTATCTTCAAAATATCTTCGTTCAAGGGAATGATGAGAGGCTTGCGGTTCTTTGTCATATTCACGTAGACCACCGAATTATCAAAGTCAACATCTCGAATCTTAACATTGATTAGGCTGTTTTGCCGAACACCAGTAGAGAGCAGAAAATTGACGATCACCCAACTGCGGTAAGTCGAGAAAATACACTTACGCACATCTGGCTTTTTCAATAGTTTCTTCAATTCATCATCGGTATATGTCTGAATCGGGGTTTTACTGGCTTTTGGAAGCGGAATTTCAAAACGGGGCAGATACTTACACTTCATAAAGAATCGCATCAGCGTTTTCAAATCTCTCGCATATGTTCCCATAGAAACCTCATTCAAATTAGGGTCATCCCTCAGTGAAATATAGAAGTTTGCCATGGTTTGCTGACACATCGAAGAGATCAGCGTATCTGGTGTGATTCGCTTGTAAATCTGCTTGATGGATTCCTGATAATGGTTGATTGTTCCATCCCGCAGATTGCGGGCCTTACAGTCCAAAATATACTCTTCGAACCCTTCCCTGAACGTCTTCTCATTCGGGAAGCACATTCTGATTTTCTTCACGGTTTTTCCCTCCAAAAACGCAAAAACAGGAAGCACATCTTCCGCATTTTCGTGCGGAAGATGTGCTTCCTGCCTATGTTTGATGAAAAATCAGGTTTTGGAACCTTGGAAGGACAAACCCCGCGGTTTTCCCTCTTACTTCAGGCTCTCCGCAACGGCGACGGCCACGGCGACAGTCGCGCCGACCATCGGGTTGTTGCCCATTGAGATACGCCGTTTCATTCGTCAAAAACCAATAGTTTTGTTTTACTTTTCTCCTCTCTTCAGGAGCTTTTTGCATCTATCAGTTTCTTTTTTCATCCCAACGTTTTTTATAACACTATTGCTTTTCTTTAGCGGTTGGCGAATGGTTGACAACTCACATCATCTCTCCTAGTTGCCTTTATTCATTGCAAATCATCTCCACCGATTGAGATAAGAATGATTCTACATTGCCGGAGTGGCAAGACTTGAACTCGTCGATGGGTGAACCGGGGTGTGATGCCCCTTATTTTTTTGTGCTGAGACATGCGTTTTTCAAGGGCGCAAGCGTCAATTCATGTCTCCTGATGTTATCGCCTGATGGAGTCTAAAGGGAAAACGTAAGGGAAAAATTTTTGTGTTACACATGCAGATGAGATATCAGCATTATACCTACAACTTCGGTTGAAAACGTTTCCCTGACCAAAAGTATATCTGAGCATCTCATATCTATAGAAGTACGGACCCGCGGATCCGCCCATTTGTCAAGGCCGTACTTGGCGATCTTCATGACGTCAACCTTGTCGATCTTGACCTTGCACCGACAGGAGTTATATATCTGTGTTTTTTTCAAAGCTATGCTTTACCGTCGCAAAATACGGTTGCAAGTGTAGTTCTTCTCCAGGAACGTGAAAACCAAGCCCCAGATTCTCACCTGAGTTCACAGAAAATCCGCAGTCTTCAGTATCTGTGATTTTGAAATGTTGTTTCACCGATTCCATAAACCAATGTTCGTTGAAATTATTGCACGACGCTTCTGGGTAATCTTTAAGGAGTTTTTGGATTGACTGCTTACCCTTTTTGAAATGAAAATAGACTCCAAGTAACAGCGATTGTTCTTTGAGATATGGTCGTATTCGATCCAAATACAGATCCGGATGATAGAAGTTATGTTCATTTGTCGCAAAGAAGTCCATGCTGCAATCGATAATTCCCTTTTTCAGTGGTGGTGTCATACTGGCATCGGCAACGTAAAGGATACTGCAATCTGGCTTTTGACTTTCTATCACCCGCTTGTATGCAAGCAAAGTTTCAGGAAACTTATCCAATACGATAAGAGTATCATTTTTTGCTAACAGGTCTATATGATTATGGAAAAAGAACCATGCATTGACATAGCCCTCCACCCATACTTTTCCATGCGGGATATGTTCCATCTTGTTTTCCAACCATCGGTAGGATTGCTCAAATAGACTCAGAGTTTTGGATGGGAGATCCCGATATAGTTCCCTTGTCGTATCCGGTTTATCATAGATACTTGTGTTGATATTTTGTGTTTGCAAAATACCATCCTTGATTTTTGCCGCATACCCACACCGACAACTTAGTTTTGCCTCGAAAACATATCGCTGATTCATGCGTGCATCATCGAGCATCAATTCTTCATTGCAATGCGGGCAGCAGAGAAGATCGAGTGAGCGGAGGGGTACACCTGTTTGAAAACTCTGTTGGTTATCACGCGTGAATGCCGCAAGCTTGGCATGGATACTTCGCCGCGCATGAGATACCTCCATTTCCTCTCGCATTAGGCTCTCATCTTGCTGACGAAAAATACGTTCACGCTCCTCGCGGTCTTCCAGTGAGCAAAAATTGGATATTCTTCGAAGGGACAACAAACGATGAATTGTTTTGAGTGGAAATTTCATTTCTTTTAGTTCCAATATCCATTCAAGATCCTCTATTGTGCGTTCGTCAAATACGTATTGCTTGTTTCGCTTAGGAGGAACAAGCAAACCATCATTTATATAGAAATACAGACTATTTACGGGAATTCCGTATTGCCGTACTACTTGGCCAATTTTCATATTCATGCTCGTCTCCTCCTTTTCTGCCCTTATAACACAAATCTATAGCATAGTCAAGGAAATTGCCGCTTTTCTATCTTTTTACATATTGACATTGCCCATGCTGTATAAGGTATTTTACTATTACAGCAATTCATTAGTGATCGGCCGACAACTATGAAGAGCAAAAACAATATTAAAAGTCAACCCATTAGGAGGACCTTAATTATGGAATACTTGAAAAAAGCAAAAGCTCGTCCTAAAGAAGAATTGGAAACTCGCAAGGCGAGTGTTGCTGAGATCATTCATAATATACAGGTAGGGGGAGATAAAGCTCTTCTTGAGTATAACCAGAGATTTGATGGCAACACTCGAACCACTTTTCGCGTGACTAAAGATGAAATCAATGCCGCATATTCACGTATGACAGAGCAGGAACTCAACGATATTCGTCAAGCTGCCGAACATATCAAAGCATTTGCTGAGGCGCAACGCAATTGTCTCAAGGAACTTGATCATTTTACAATCGTCTCTGGCTCTACACTAGGCCATCGCGTTATTCCCGTTAGCTCCTGTGGTTGCTACGTCCCCGGCGGTTCTTATCCTCTCTTTTCCAGCGCATTGATGTTGATTATTCCGGCAAAAGTTGCAGGAGTTCAGCGCATTGTTGCCTGTTCGCCGGCCTGCAAAGGCACAATGCACATTAATGACAAAACACTCGTGGCCATGGACATTGCTGGAGCTGACGAGATTTATGCCATCGGAGGTGCACAATGTATTGCAGCACTTGCTTACGGTACAGAGCAGATTTGCCCCGTTGATGTAATTGTGGGGCCTGGCAATCAGTACGTCGCTGAAGCAAAGCGTCAATGCTATGGCCAGGTTGGTATCGATTTCTTTGCCGGTCCTAGTGAAGTTCTCGCCATCGCAGATGAAAGTGCGAATCCGCAGATCATTGCCGCTGATATGCTAGCACAGTCTGAACATGACCGACTTGCAAAAGGAATCTTGGTCACGACTGACCGTAAGCTTGCTGAGGATGTTCTTGAAGCGGTACAGTGCCAACTTCAGACGCTTTCAACCGCTGAAATCGCCTCTGCTTCATGGAATACATATGGTGAAGTTATCCTCGCTAGTGATTTATCTGAAGCCGTAAGCATCTCCAACGATTACGCTCCTGAACATCTTGAGGTTATTGTTAAAGATGAGAGCATTTTGCCTTCGCTTGTGAACTTCGGATCTATGTTCATCGGCCAGGAAACAGGCGAAGTCTTCGGCGACTACGCTTCTGGAACAAACCATACATTGCCCACTGTTCGTGCCGCCCGTTACACAGGTGGTGTATGGGTTGGCACATTTCTGAAGGTATGTTCTTTCCAGCATTATGACAGGTCTGCAATGAAAGAAATTGCTCCGCTTGCATCCCGTATGGCGCGTGGTGAAGGCCTGATTGCCCATGCTAGAGCTGCAGAAATTCGCATGGAGATTATTTAACAGCATTCATCGATATTCCACGTCCCCAATAAAAATAATGAGGTGATAACAAATGCGGAAAATCAAGAATGAGAAGTTGGGTTTTGGCACAATGCTGTGCTACGGTGTCGGCGCACTAGGAGAAGGCATCGGGTACAATGTGTTTTTTTCATTTTTCATTTTTTTCATGACTACGATTGCAGGCATTTCTCCTGCAGTTGCAGGTGCTGTTTCCACAATAGCAGTTTTATGGGACGCTGTTACCGATCCTATGATTGGTATATGGTCTGATCGAACAAAAAACAAACATGGTAGGCGGCGGCCCTTTATCCGCTGGGGATCCTTGCTGTTCGGTTTATCCATTGCACTATTATTCATCAATGTAGATCTCCCGCAAAACATTAAGACTGTATACTACATAGTAATCAATATGATCTATTGGTTAGCTATGACCAGTTGCGTGATCCCTCACACCGCATTGGGTTCTGAACTGACAAACGATTTTAATGACAGAACGAAATTACGTTCTGTTGCCGTCATTTTCCTAAACACGGGTACATTGATTGCGACCTCAGTTCCGCTGCTGATTGTCAGCTATTTTTCAAATGTATTTGGAAGTGATGCAAAGGGATGGGCAGCTACCGGCATGATCTTTGGCGTGCTTGTGATATTAGCCTATAATATCTGCTATATTGCTACAAATGGATTGGAAGCACGCAACTGTAATCTAGATAATGCAGGTAAAGAGGCCGGCAATGGATGGGCGGGCGAATTTTTGCGCAATGCTTTATCCGCGTTTAAAAATGGAGATCTACGTCGTTTGCTGGGCATTACATTCTTTTTCAATATTGCTGTTACGCTTGGATCCGGTCTGTTAGTCTATGTAATGACTTACGTCTATGGATATACCGAGGCAAAGTCCTCCCTATTCTATCTGGTATCTGGTGTAGCTGTTATCGTAGCAGTAGTTCCTGTGGGCTATATGGCACGCAAGCTCGGGAAAAAAGCAATAATGGCTGGCGGTTTGTTGCTTTGGGCAGTTGGTTTTCTTGTTGTTGGTCTTTTGCCGAAAAATGATGTTCTAATGTTTGTATTCTATCCTATTACCTATTTTGGCAATGCAGCTTATTGTACCATAAATTTTCCTACTCTGCAACGCTCT
>OJKW01000276.1_pt1 | contig 45439 bp, 39 predicted proteins | sample 1596591 | NCBI WGS metagenome assembly OJKW01 (sample SAMEA4350166, study PRJEB24818) | metagenome | biome: human; feature: gut; material: faeces | place: Denmark | collected 2013-09 | reverse complement strand
GAATAGCTAAAATGCCGTTATGGGCGGAGAGCCGTATACATGGAGACGTGTACGTACGGTTCGGAGGCAGGCTGTCGGAAACCTACCACCGTAAGGTGGCATGGCGCCGACAGCCGAGCCTACAGGTGACGAACAAGAAACTCGAAAACGACATATCCGCTTTCGAGAGTAAGGTTAGTGGACGTTTCGCCATATAAACGCACAGGGTATGAAACGGGCAACAATCACGATGGACGAGTACGGCAGGGTTGCCGTACCGTCCGATGCCGCCAGCGTATGGATGAGCGAAATGGAATTGGTGAAGTTTTTCGATGTTATCGCCCCGACACTTCGTGCCGCCATCCGAGCCGTGTATAAGAGCGGAGGGTTGAATCCTTGCGAGGTGGAAAGGCGCATCAAGCTACCTAACGGTTATTTTTTGGAAGTGTATGCCCTGCCAATGGTCGTTGCACTTGCCTTCCATATCAACACACCCAATGCCGCAAGGGTGCGCAATGCCCTTTTGGAAAGGATGTGCTTGCGAAAAGACAGACAAATTCTGTGGCTTTCGTTAAGCGACAGACAGCCATGTAAATGTTAATGGGTGCGATTATTCGTCAATATATCCATTCGTCAATACGCCCGTGTGGTTACACATCCATACCACTATCATATCAGTCCGAAGAAGTGAGGTTTTGCTTCTTCGGGCTTTTTCTTTTCGACATTTTAAGGTTGGTATTGCCCATCCTGCTGTATTTTCTTATCCATCGGTTTCTTTTGCGTCGTTCTGCATAGTTTTACGTATCAAGGCTTTAGCCGCCCTGTCGTAGCTTTGCAGCCATGTTTAATCCGCCTGCCGACAAGGTGTCGGCGGCACTAAATCTGTATTAAAGACATGGAAAAGAAAGAAACATTTATCCGAGTAGGCACCGCGCTCTACAAGATTGTAAACCAGCCCCGTATTGACGGCGGCTATGTGAGGAAACGCATCGCATGGAACTCCGAGATCCTGCGGTAGGACTACGGCAAGGACTATATGGCGAGCGTTCCCAAGTATGACGGCTTCTGCACCGTTCCCGACCATGTGGGCTACCAGCCCGTTGTCGGCAAGTTCCTCAACCTCTACGAGCCGATAAGCCACCAGCCGCAGGAGGGCGACTTCCCCTGCATCCGTTCGTTGGTGGAACACATCTTCGGCGAACAGTACGAGTTGGGCATGGACTACTTGCAGCTGCTCTACCTCTATCCCGTTCAGAAACTGCCCATCCTCCTGCTCGTGTCCGAAGAGAGGAATACGGGCAAGAGCACGTTTCTGAACTTCCTGAAAGCCGTATTCCAAAACAACGTGACGTTCAATACCAACGAGGACTTCCGCAGCCAGTTCAATTCCGACTGGGCGGGCAAGTTGCTCATCATGGTGGACGAGGTGCTGCTCAACCGCCGTGAGGACAGCGAGAGGTTGAAGAACCTAAGCACCACGCTTTCCTACAAGGTGGAGGCGAAAGGCAAAGACCGTGACGAGATAGGCTTCTTCGCCAAGTTCGTGCTTTGCTCCAACAACGAACACCTGCCCGTCATCATTGACGCTGGGGAAACACGCTATTGGGTACGGAAGATTGTTCCGTTACGGAATGACGATACCGACTTCCTGCAAAAACTGAAAGCGGAGATACCCACTTTTCTCCATTTCCTGCAACACAGACAGCCATCCACCAAGAAGGAAAGCCGTATGTGGTTCAATCCGAAGCTGCTGGAGACGGATGCCCTGCGGAAGATTATTCGAAGCAACCGTAACCGTTTGGAGATAGAGATGGCAGAACTGCTGCTCGACATCATGGCAAACATGAAGGTGGAGTCTGTTTCTTTTTGCCTCAATGACATTATTCCGTTGTTGGTCTGTGCGCAAGTCAAGGTGGAGAAGTCGCAGGTTCGGAAAGTGGTGCAGGAGTGCTGGAAGCTGGCTCCTGCATCCAACTCGCTTTCCTACACCACCTATGAATACGCCTACAACCGTGAGTGTCGATATTCACCCGTTAAGCGGATAGGACGCTACTACATGGTAAGCAAGGAGCAGTTGGAAAAACTTTGATATTTTGATGAAATGATGAAAGTATCTATAAATATAAAGAATGACAGCGGTTTACATTCTCATCAAACCCTCAACAAAAGGATTTGGCTGATGAAAAGAGAAAACGGACGCAGCCCCACACATCACTTTTCTTTTGGCGAGCGGTTTGATGAAACGCTGATGAAAGGTTATTGCATTAGCTGTCAGTATATTAGGCTATTCAATCATCAATTCATCGGATTTTCACCCCTCATCAAGTCCGCCGGGGAAGCAATAGAGGTGAACATCGCTATCCGCAGACAGGCCGGACGCACTTCCGGTCTGCCGACCGACAAGGGAAAGCCGATGTCGCTGGCGAAAAGAAAAAGGCAACCAATGTCCGCCAACATCACCGCCGATACCGCCGCAGGCTTTTGGGAAGCAAAAAGCCATAGCTTATTAGGGCGTTTTCTTCACGCACCGCTTCGCTCATGCTAAAAACACCCTAATGAGCCAACGGGGTTACACCCTCTGGACACCCCCGTCTGCTCCGTGCGGTAACGACCGCAGGCTGACGGATACCGACAAACAATTTGTAGAACCAAAAAAACAAGAAACAAACATGGGATACATAAGCATCCAAATCAACAAGGCGAAAGGGTCGGCTGACACGGGCGCATCCGACCACATAGAACGCAAAACAATGCCCAAGAACGCCGACCCCACACGCACCCATCTCAACCGTGAACTGGTGGAGTTCCCCGACGGTGTGGCAGACCGCACCGAAGCGATAAGCCACCGCATCCACACGGCAGGCATCAGACGAAAAATTACTCCCGACCAAGTACGGGCAATCCGCATCGTGCTTTCGGGTGCGCATGAAGATATGGTGAGAGTGCAGGACGAAGGCAGGCTGGGTGAATGGTGCGATGACAACCTGCAATGGCTGCACCGCACATTCGGCAGGGAGAACACCGTTTCGGCAGTGCTGCACATGGACGAACACACGCCGCACATCCATGCAACGGTCGTACCGATAGTGACGGGAGAGCGCAGGAAAGCCAAGAAGAAACAAGCGGACAGCAAACGCACCTACCGCAAGAAAGCCAACGCCGTGCGTTTGTGTGCCGATGACCTCCTGACCCGTGAAAGGCTTGTCGCTTACCACGACAGCTACGCCGCAGCGATGGCGAAGTACGGATTGCAGCGTGGCATACGAGGTTCGGAAGCACGGCACACAACCACTGCCCAATACTACCGTGACCTGAAACGGCAGACGGGAGAGCTTGAAGCCAACGTGCAGCAGTTGCAGACCGAACGCCAACAGGCAAAGCAGGAACTTGACGAAGTCAAAAAAGAAATCAAGTCGGAGAAGCTGGAAGCCGCCAAGACCGAGGCGAAAGCGGCACTCGTGGCAAAAGTAGGTTCTCTTTTGGGCAGCGGCAGACTGAAAGAGTTCGAAGCCGACAACCGAACCTTGCAAGGCGAGGTTGCCGCCCGTGACGAGAGTATCGAATTATTGCAAAAGCAGATGGAGCGGCAGCAGGAGGAACACAGCCGCCAATTGGTGGAACTGCAAGCCAAGTACCGCAGGGAAATGGCGGACAAGGAAGCGGCACACCAAGAGGAAGTGTCATTCCTAAAATCCATTATCCAAAAAGCCAAGAAATGGTTTCCGCTGTTTCAAGAGCTGGTGTATATGGAGAAGTTCTGCCTTAAAGTCGGCTTCAACGAAAGGCAGACTGCCACGCTCATCAGCGGCAAACCGCTGTTCTACGAGGGCGAGCTCTATTCGGAAGAGCACAGGCGGAAGTTCACGACCGAGGAAGCAGGCTTCCAAGTGGTAAAAGACCCGAAAGACAAGTCCAAGCTTGCACTTGCCATCAACGGGCAAGTGATTGGAGAGTGGTTCAAGGAGCAGTTTGGCAGGCTGTTCTCATCCGTTAAAAGGACGGTTGAACCGCTTAGGAGAGGCAAGGGCATGGGATTATAAACAATACCAACGGAAAAATAGCAAGTTTGTGTTTGGGGCAGACCAAAACCGCTTGCTATCCTCAGTTGGTTGAAACGTCATTTTATTTGTGCCCGAATCCTACTCAAACTTGCCTGTGTGATGCCTAAATAGGTGGCGATACTTCCTAACGGCAACCGCTGTAACAAATCAGGCTCTTTCTCCAACAACTCGTGATACCGTTCCGAGGCGACGGCTGACAACATGGAAATCAGCCGTTCCTCGGCAGCAAGCAGTTCCATTTCCGCATAACGCCGTCCCCAATTGGCTATGTGCAAATCCTCCAAGAATAACTCTTTCAGTTTTTTCCTTTCCAATACATATAAGACAGAATTTTCCATCAGCTCCATTGTTTCATACCCCGGTTCGTCATTCACATATCCTTTCATGGAAACAATAGTCGCCCCTTCCTTGCCGACCCAAAAGGTAATTTCTTTCCCCTCTACCGAAGTATAGGCGCGGACAATGCCTTTCTTGATGAAAAAGATGTCTTTTTCTATCTTGCCATATTCCATCACTTGGAATCCTTTGGGGTATGAGACTTCCGTCAGGCATTGCCGCAACTTGTCCAAAGACGCATCCGGCATGGCATATCTCTGGTTGATGATTTCCTTTATATCCATAAGTCATTTTGTTGTGGTACAAAATTATAAAATAGCGCACAGAAACAGCTGCTAACGGCTGTTTTTTTGTCAAATGCAAAATCCGTTTTTACCAAATGTAAAAAACGGTTAGAAATTACTTGCTTACTTTTGCACCCGAATTTAATAAATCATAGGTATGAATTGGATAATTTTATTTTTGGCAGGATTGTTTGAGGTAAGCCTTACATTCTGCTTGGGAAAAACGAGAGAGGCATCAGGTATTGGTTTTTATCTGTGGGGAAGCGGTTTCTTGGCTTCCACGGTATTGAGTATGGCATTACTTGCCAAAGCGGTTCAGACTTTGCCTTTGGGCACGGCATACGCCATTTGGACGGGTATCGGAGCGGTCGGCACAGTCTTGATTGGGATATTCGTTTTCAAAGAGCCGGCCACTCCCATACGGCTTTTCTTCCTGTTCACGCTCATTGCCTCCTTGATTGGATTGAAAGTTGTGTCATACTGAAAGGAGGAATAAATGATGAAATATGAATTGAGAGAAAACCACGGCATTCCGGCACCTCTGCTGGCTCTGCTGGCAGTCGCTACCGGGCTTTCCGTTGCCAACTGCTACTACAACCAGCCTTTGTTGGGCAGCATGGCAAAGGATTTTTGGGTAAGCGACTTTTCTGCCAGCATGGTTGCGACATTGACCCAGATAGGTTATGTAGTCGGACTTGTGTTTGTCATTCCGCTTGGCGATTTGGTTTCACGAAAGCAGCTGATATTGACCAATTATATCATTTCATCGTGCGCATTGCTTGCCATAGCACTTGCCCCTAACATCTATTGGGTGTGGGGCGCATCCTTGCTTGCCGGAGCATCTTCGGTTATGCCGCAGTTCTTCATCCCGTTGGTGTCTTTCCATTCAGCACCAGCACACAAGGTACGCAACGTGGGGATTATACAGTCCTGTCTGCTCATAGGCATTCTTGGCTCACGGGTGTTAAGTGGTTTCCTGGCTGATATGTGGGGATGGCGTTCCGTCTATTTTGTGGCTTGTGTGTTTATGCTCGGATGCTTTCTTATGATTTACAAGATGCTTCCCGTTCTGCCTGCTCGTTCACGTGAAAATTATGCGGGTCTGATGAAATCCTTGTTGCGTCTGCTTGCCAAATACCCGTACTTGCGTATCGCTTCGTTGAGGGCGGCATTGGCTTATGGCTCGTTCTTTGCGTTGTGGAGTTGCCTTGCTTTCCGGATGAAGCAAGAGCCATTCTTTGCGGATGACGATATTATCGGGGCACTCGGTTTGTGCGGATTGGCAGGTGCGTCTACGGTTGTATTCATTAGCGGCTATATCCAGAAGTACGGCGTAAGGTTCTTCTCCATTGTCGGGGGATGTGTTATCTTGGCTGCATGGTTGTTGGCATTTTTTGGAAATGACAGCTACTTGTGGATGATAATCGCCATCCTTTTGATTGATGCAGGAATGCAATGCATCCATTTGTCAAATCAGACCAGCGTGGTCTCCCTTGACGCATCCGCCATCAACCGAGTCAATACCGTTTATATGACCATCTACTTTCTGGGCGGTTCTGCTGGTACGTTCGTTTCAGGTCTGTTTTGGCAACATTACGGATGGGCAGGCGTGGTAGGAGTAGGAGTTGCCTTTACCGTGGCTTCCTTGTTCGTTAATTGCTTCCAACCAAGACCGCATAAGGATGAATGCTCAATATTCTGACTAAAATAATTTTTGGAATGATCCTTTCAGTCTGAATATTTTTCATACCTTTGTACCGTAAGAGTTTCCCAAACAAGCAAAGCGATGTAGACCACGGCAATTAGGACGGTTGCCAACTCATTACCTGAAAACGAAGTAATTCTTCTAACTCTCTTGATTTCAAAGAGGTATATTCCTTATACAGTTTTACGGAAAATTTGTGTAAAAGCCATCAGATTTCAACATATTAACACTAAATGGCGGCGGAACGATAAGACGGAACGAGAATTTTCATGGCTTCGCAACATGTGTATTAAGATAAATCATTTAACTTTGTAAACGAAACAAAACAGGCGGAAGCGGATGGAAAAAATAAAGGACCTAATCGTAAAGCATGTCTGGAGCCGGCCTCTGCGGCACCGGCCAGAAGACTCGTTCATACTCCGTATAGTAAGGAATTTTTGTCAGTTTATACTGCTGATTTCCCTTTTTGTCCTGATTTATGCCTTTATCGTTACGCTCGGATGGATTAAGGGAGCGGCTATGTCACTCATATCCGTTGCCTGCTCGGCGGTCTATTGGCTGACGACGAGCTATCTTGGCAGGCTGTCTTCAGGCTGGATAAAGAAGCCGATGCTGGCCAAAGCTTTTGCCTACGGCGTAAGGGCAGCCGTCAGTCTTGCCTTAATATTTTGGTTATTCGACTTTTTCCTTCAATCCGGAGCCGTGGGAAACATGACAAATACGATGCTCTTCAGTTATGCGACAACCTTTCTCAGCATATACGAGATTTCCTGTTTCAGCCAGTGCGCCTTTTATATTATATCTTACTTCATTGATAAATAGCTGTCCCGACGGCGGCAGGAGGGCACGTGCTTGAAGGTAATGGACCAACCGGCCGTAAGCTGTTAAAATCAGGCCGGAATAATTGGTACAAAATTTTATTTGGTATATTGTTTGCTTCTCAAAAGAAAGTGCTAATTTTGCAAATAGAACAAGAGTTGTTTGACAGAAATACACCGTATATCACAGAATTTGCGACTGTTGCCAAGTCATTACCTCCGTCTTTGAAGAACGCTCGTAAATAGCTTATTTCTAATGTATTCCTATCTTAATATCGTTTTTTTCGACAGAATACTACCTGAGCCTGCGAAGTGTGGAGATTGTGGCTAAAAAATTTGTGTTCCTAATCCCGTCTTTACCTTTGCCCCTGCAACGAAAATGACCCACTGATGCCGTCTGGAATGGCGGCATGGGAATATCGGCATACTTGCTGGAGAGGCGGGAAGGAAAAGGGGGAAGTATAGAGGATGGCGCAACGCGCCACGGGGAAGTTCAAAGGGCGGCGCAACGGACAAGGGGAAAGCCCCGCTTTCCTGCCGCCGTGACAGAAGTCCTGCAACCGTCATTGTCATGCGTGCATGGCTTGCGGTTGCAAGTTTTCTGCCGACGGCACATGTCTTCAAACGGTCTTGTCTGCCATGCCCGGTTTGGCAAAAGCATGGCAAGACGGTTTGAGGACAGGGAAGACATGACAGCCGGAAATAGTCGCAGGTGCAGATTCACGCTTGCCGTGCCCTGCATCCGGCGGCATTTCGGCTGCCAAAAGAAGACGAGAAAAAGAAAATGGATAAAACGGACTTGTCCGTTCTGCACAAGCATATAAAAGAAGTGCCCACGACGATGGCGGTGTCACTTGTGACATTGTGGTCGTCGTGGGCTTTTCTTTGCTTGTGCCGTTTCTGAAATGGGCTTACGCACATCAAGCCGGAAGCCGTTTTCAGAACGGAGTTTAGGCATAAGTTGAGTTGAAGGTCTTTAACAAGTTTGATGTAACATTCAAGTTTTTAGGATATTGTAATGGGAATTTATCAATAGTAGAGTTCTGAACCTCTACATTTATTAAATTGAAAAAGAAAAAAGTATGCACGAATTTTGCTGTTACAGAAAAAAGCATTAATTTTGTCAACTGAAAACGATATGCAACGCGGACATTATGATGTCGAACAAAGACATAAAACTGCCATAAAACAGTTACAATATCGTTACAAGAAAAATTTTGGTCGATGCAACAATCTGACTATGAGATTGTGGGCAAATTCGGGTTCGAGTCCCGTACGCACCGCAACAAACATTGAAAGTCAATGTTTCTGCAAGACAAGCGCTCGACTTCACATTCAAGAATGTAAAGTCGGGCGTTTTTATTAAGTATTCAAAACAGCATTTCAACCAACCCATTTATATCCCCATTGCAAATATACGGCAAGCATCTCCGTACCTTTTCACAAGGCCAATCCCACCATTTAAGCGCTTCCAGCCTATTTATTGTTTCGTCACTGAAACGTTTTCTTATCGGCCGGGCTGGCACACCGCCGACTATTGTATATGGAGGCACGTCTTTTGTGACAACTGCACGGGCGGCAATGATTGCTCCGTTGCCGATGCGCACCCCAGCCATTATAACCGCTTCATAGCCAATCCAAACATCATTCCCTACCACTATGTCGCCTTTATTGTCCCAGGCGGTTACAACATCCGATTTATCCAACCCCCAATCCTCGTAGAACAGTGGGAATGTATAAGTAGATAAGGATTTCAATGTATGGTTTGCACAGTTGAACAGGAATTTCGCACCACAGGCAATAGAGCAGAACTTTCCGATTATCAGCCGCTCATGATTAATGGGATAGTGATAAAGCACATTGTTTCTCTCAAAAAGCAACGGGTCTGACACAAAATCATTATAAACTGTATAGTCGCCCACTTCAATAGAAGGGTCTTTTACTACAGCATTCAGATACACGGTCTGCGTATCTCCCTTACGTGGATACATCTTTTTCATCATGATATTTTGATTTTAATAACGTTTACATTTAAGATAAATAACAGACTGGACTCCAAGCCCGATTACAAACAAATATTCCACAGTCCAATAGACAGCAAGAGGCACATCACAACGACTCAACCACCACAAATACAGCAGGTAGGCAGAAATTGTTGTCACCTGAAAAACAAAAGCCACCCGTGTTGCTCCCGTTCCGATAACAGTATTCATATATACATAGCCTGGAAGCGCAAAGACATAGTTAAACAGCATCACTACAAACGGCAACCATGCATCTCGCACTATACACGGATTTTCCGTGTACACGCCGATAACCGAATTGTGGAACATCAGCGCAAAGGCTATCAACGGAAATCCTATCGCGTAACCCAAGCAGATAACCCTACCGCATAACGACAACACCTTATCCCTTTCATTGGCCCCTATCAGATTGCCAACCAAAGAAGATGTAGTCGCAGCGAACGAATTGACAACGACAAACAACAGCGTGGAAATGCTGCGAATGATATTTGCCACCGCAAGCTGCGTCTCGCCCAAATGCTCAATAGCCATGAAAAACAGGAACCATGGGGCAACACTGATAAACGAATGGAACATGCTCCACACAGACACACGGCAAACATGGCATAATATACGCTTGTCAAACCGCCAACAATGCAAGCCATAGCAACGCTTATCCTTTCTCCTGAGAACATGGGCAACCAATACCACCAACGAACAGAACTCGGCAAAAGACGAAGCAATAGCCGCCCCTGCCATTCCCATATCAGAATGTAATACAAGCAGCCAGTTGCCCGGAATATTCACCAGCACGGCCGTAACAGCCGCCACATTCAAAGCTCTTGTCCGGGTGACACCAACCAGGAACGAACGCAATGCAAGAAAAGGGAAAGAGAACAGCAGCCCCCAAATACGCCAATCCATATAATCCATGACCGCACAATACACTTCGGCAGATGTAATCAATCCGGCCAGAAGCTGTGGAGAAACCAAATTTGAGAACAGGCACAAAAGGACTGCAAACCCTGACAGAAAAAACAATCCCTGAAAAAACGTCTTTCCTGCTTCGAGATAACGTTGCTCACCGTTGCGCCTTGCCACAACAACCTGCAAGCCTTGGCTGAAACCGAAGCCGAGCATATAGATAGCCAAATACCATATCCCGGCAAGAGCGGACGCGCCTAACTCTATTTCACCCACGTGACCAAGAAAAACAGCATCGGTGATATTGATTAACTGCTCGACAAGAATGCTCATCATTACCGGGAAGTTGATGAGCAAGATGTTTTTATATGTATAGTTCATTGTTCAACTCGAAATGATGCGACACGTCCTGCCACGCAAAGCAGCACAACACATCACAGTATTATAAAAATTGGAATAATGGCAAAACAATAAAAGACAAACTTACACGCAAGCCTGTCCATTGTTGAATAGCATTAAACAAGAAATGCTATTCATTGAGCGTTGCTATATGCACAACTGCCATTTCATACGATTGAACAACTTTGTTTTTCTATTGCACAACTTATGTAAAGGAAAAATGCTAAATGATTAATAATCAATCATTTAGCATTCGCTGTTGTGACCCCGACAGGATTCAAACCTGTAACCTTCTGATCCGTAGTCAGATGCTCTATTCAGTTGAGCCACGGGGCCTTTCCCTTAATTGCGATGCAAAGGTACGCAGTTTTTTTGGAACCACCAAATGTTTTCGCGTCTTTTTTCAATAAAATTCTATTTTTGCATGGATAAAAGCCTTTTCTGCATGAAAATGTAAAATAATTACACTTTCTGAGCATTGTTTACAAAGTGCATCCAAAGATAATTTGAACAGAAAAATAAAAGCCGATGGATACCAACATGTATCCACCGGCTATTTATTTCACCTTATTTATTCTGTCAACGTATGCGGTCTGCCGAGCGCACTAACGCCTCATCGGCCAAGATGGCTTTCCTTGCCATGAAATGAAGTATTATCGATACGGCAGGAAGAGCCGACGTTATCGATACGCTGAAACTTCCACCTACACCCTTCGTATTCAACGTCATGGCCGCCAATACAACATACCATCCAAGCAGAAGCAGTATGTTGAACATACAGAAGCGGCTTTGGGTAATCCTGTTCTTATACGAGAAGATTGCCAACAGTGAAATGGGGCAAGTGACAAGCAGTATGGCGAACAGTGCCCATACAGAAAAATCATGGCTGCCATCGGGACGTGTAATCCAAAGATTATACAGAACCGACTTTCTGCCCATTACGTTTCCTGCCGCAAACTCGCCCAACGGAAGGCACAGGCAGATTACCGCCGCTATCACTGCTATCAGCAGGAACAATGTCTGTTTACGCTGTATCATTGTGCTTCCTTTGCGTTGTCCTTCTGGGTGTCACGCCAATACACGTTGCCGTCGAGGAACTCCTGTGTAGCCAAGAGAGTAGGCTTCGGCAGTTTCTCATAATACCTTGATATTTCTATTTGTTCCCTATTCTCGAAAACTTCCTCAAGGCTGTCGTTGTAAGACGCAAACTCTGCAAGCTTCTTGCTCAAATCCTGCTTTATTTCAACAGAGATTTGGTTTGCGCGCTTGGAAATGATGGCAACGCTTTCGTAGATGTTTCCTGTTTCATCACAGAGATCCATGATATTGCGGGTCACTGTGTTCGTAGGGGCTTTTGACTTTTTGTAATCCATTTTATAATGTCGGTTATAATTTTTGTTGTTATTTCTCTCCTGTGTATTTCTTGCACGATGCGATGTATTTCTCGGCAAGTTTCTTGTTTTTCGATTCCGGATACTCGTTTATGAAACCGTAGCATTCGTCTTCGGCATCCCTGTAACGGTCAAGCTTCTTTTCCTCCACGCTCTGCTGTGCCAGTTCGAACTTGCTTTTCATTATAAGCAAAGCGAAGTCTTCGCGCATTGCGCTGTAGGGATAGTCGTTTATAGCGTTTTGCGCCGTGATGATGCAAGCCTCGTAGTTGCTTCCTCCGCTGGTGCAGTTGCCGAAGTAAGTGCCGAGGTTGTAATACAGCTCCGCCGAATAAAGCTCTTTCTTCACAAGCTTGTCCTGCAGTTCAAATAGCCTTTGCTGCGCCTTGTCCTTAAGCTTTGCTTCAGGGTAAATATCCATATACTCCTGGAATGCGGCTATCGAGTTTACAGTCTGCGTCTGGTCCAGTCGCGGCTCTGGTGTGCTCATGTACAGGCTTTCACCTATGTAAAAAGAGGCCATCTCGGCATAAATGCCTTTAGGATAAGTCTGCCTGTACTTCTTGAATGTCATCGCTGCGCCCTCATAATCCATGTCGTTATACTGCGCCATGGCGAGCATATAGAGACTCTCCTCCGCGTTGTCCGTACCCTTTTGGATGGTCACAAGCTCTTGCAGCAGCGTTATGGCCTGCGCATATTTGCCACGGGCAAAGCACTCCTTTGCATACTCGTACTTGTAAGCGTAATTCTGTGATTTATACACTTGATTGAATTCGTGTGCGCACCCTGAAAGCAATATTACGGCAAATATTGGGATTAGAAATTTCTTCTTCATAAAATTCCGTATTTGGCTGCAAAAATACACATTATCTTATAATTGGCAAAGCTTTGCTGCCAATTTTGCAAAAATTTCACTTTTATGTATGCCTTTATTGCCGGTAATCATGAATATTGCGTAACTTTGCAGACTGCCCGGGCGCATCTTGCGGAACAGGGCAGCATGCCAAGGTTTGCAAAAGGCGGTCTTTCGCCTTGCAATATGCGGCATTTTGGAGCGTAAAAGGCGGCCTTTTGCGACGCGATATACGGTCTTTTGGAAAGTCCGCAGCAACATGCTGAATGACAGGAACTTACGTCTTGCCTCGTATTTTCCAATCCGTCTGCGCCCTACCCTTGCCCTTCAACATGAATTTTAAGCCATGAGTGATTTCAAACTTGTTTCCGGATACAGTCCTACTGGCGACCAGCCTGAAGCCATCCGCCAGCTTACCGACGGCGTGCTTGCCGGCGACGAGGCGCAGGTTCTGCTCGGCGTAACCGGCTCCGGCAAGACGTTCACCATTGCAAACGTCATTGCCAATGTGAACAAACCTACGCTCATCCTGAGCCACAACAAAACACTTGCAGCCCAGCTGTACAGCGAGATGAAGTCGTTTTTCCCCGACAACGCCGTGGAATACTACGTTTCATACTACGATTATTACCAACCCGAAGCATACCTGCCGCAGACCGACACCTACATCGAGAAGGATTTGGCTATCAACGAGGAGATTGACCGCCTGCGCCTTTCGGCTGTCTCGTCACTGCTTTCAGGGCGGAAGGATGTCGTTGTAGTGTCTTCAGTGTCGTGCATTTACGGTATGGGCGGCCCTGTGGAGATGGCGAAGAGCGTCATTTCGCTCAAACGCGGACAGAAGCTCGACCGCAACGCTTTCCTGCGCAGCCTCGTCAACGCCCTCTACGTGCGTAACGACATAGAGCTGAAGCGCGGCAATTTCCGCGTCAAGGGCGACACGGTAGACATATTCATGGCGTACAGCGACAACGTGTTGCGCGTGTCGTTCTGGGACGACGAAATCGACTCAATCGAAGAAATGGACTCCGTAAGTTTCCACCGTATGGCCTCTTTCGACGAATATCAGATTTATCCAGCCAACCTCTTCGTAACATCAAAAGAGCAGACGGAAATCGCCATACGTGAAATACAGGACGACCTGACCAAACAGATAGATTACTTTAACGAGATTGGCGACACCATTAAGGCCCAGCGCATTAAGGAACGTGTTGAATATGACATGGAGATGATTAAGGAGCTGGGACATTGCTCAGGCATAGAGAACTATTCTCGATATTTCGACGGACGCCAGCCGGGACAGAAGCCGTACTGCCTGCTTGACTTTTTCCCGAAAGATTACCTGCTCGTTATCGACGAGAGCCATGTCAGCGTGCCGCAAATCAGCGCAATGTACGGCGGCGACCGCGCAAGGAAAACCAACCTCGTGGAGTACGGTTTCCGGCTTCCTGCGGCGTTCGACAACCGTCCTCTTACGTTCGACGAGTTCCACTCGATGATACATCAGGTAATATACGTCTCGGCAACACCCGCCGACTACGAGCTTGCAGAGGCCGGCGGAATTGTCGTCGAGCAGGTAATACGCCCTACCGGGCTGCTCGACCCCGAAATAGAAGTGCGCCCGAGCGATAACCAAGTGGACGACCTCATGGAGGAAATACTGCAACGCAACGGGCGCGGAGAGCGCACCCTCGTCACCACTTTGACAAAACGCATGGCCGAGGAGCTGACCGAATACCTGCTGAACCACGGCATCCGGGCCAATTACATACACAGCGACGTTGCCACGCTCGACCGTGTTAAAATCATGAACGACCTGCGCGAGGGTGTGTTCGACGTCCTTGTGGGCGTCAATCTGTTGCGCGAGGGGTTGGACTTGCCCGAAGTCTCGCTCGTAGCGATACTCGATGCCGACAAGGAGGGCTTCCTCCGTTCGCACCGCTCGCTGACGCAGACCGCCGGACGTGCCGCCCGAAACGTAAACGGCAAGGTAATAATGTATGCAGACAAGATAACGGCCAGCATGCAGCTGACCATCGACGAGACCCTGCGCCGACGCGAAAAACAGCTGCATTATAACGAGCTTCACCACATAGTTCCGCGCCAGATAACCAAAGACATCAAGCGCAATGCGCTCGGCACTGCCCCGGTCGAGGAAGCGGCACCAAAGACTTCACCCAAGTACAAGCCGTATATCGAGGAAGAGCACGTGGCTTTCGCCGCCGACCCCATTGTGCAGACAATGAGCCGCGAGCAGCTTGAAAAGAGCATAGCCAACACCACACGCCTTATGAAAAAGGCCGCCAAAGAGCTTGACTTCATACAGGCCGCACAGTTCCGCGACGAGCTTCTGCGGCTACAGGCCATGCTGGAAGAGAAAGAATAGCAAAGAAAGCGGAACAGTCATTCCGCTTTCTTTTTGATTTTCCATGACGTTTCCACGTTGCGTTCTTCTGAAATGGAAATACGTTTGGCCGAAATAACGCCCGTAAAAGTGCGCAAACGCAAATGCCTTCAGGACAATACGTTATGGCGGAACATTGCAAAATGTGCAGCCGCAAGACGCAGGAACAGGGCGCAAAAGCCGTCAAAACGAGGCTTTTGCGCGGTGTTTTAGGTACTTTCCGACGGCCTTTCCAATTGCAAAAGGCATCCTTTTACGTTGCAAAAGGCCATGTTTTACATTGCAAGAAACGGCTAACGGCAACACGAAAGGCTGTTTTTGACTCGTCGGAACACGGTTTACAGCCTTACCGTTTCCTGCTTCATGTATTTCCGTTGACATTTCACATCTGACGTTTTGGCAAGCCTCTACATCCTATTGCTTGCTTTTTGCAACACTGCCAAATCGCCGCAGCCATGATGTTTCGCCGATGTCCGGCGTTTCTCCATTGATGTTAAATAATGCTTTTTGTTATGGCTGTCGGTTTAAAATTCGTAACTTTGCAAAAATATTTGCGTTAGAAATGAGACTGTTTTTTATTCTTGCCATATTCCTAATGCCATTCGCGGCCATGTCACAAGGCGTTTGGGAAAGGCCGGATGCAGGTAAAAATACCGGCAACCAGGAAAAAGAACAAAAGGAAGAAAAGCCTAACCCCGACGCCAAATATCTTGAAGGCGCCGTCACTGAAGTTGACGGGAAGGTAGTTTGGACGATGGATGTGGATGTTCCTGGCAAGACTGCCGAGCAGATATACGACATAATGTTGCAGTGCTTCACCGACCTTACCAAAACCGAGAACCAGATAGAAGGCAGCAACGTGACTCTTGTGAACAAGAAAGAGCACATCGTCGTGGCGGCCATAAGGGAATGGCTGGTATTTACCGACACGTTTTTCGCACTTGACAGGACGAAGTTCTTTTATACGCTAATCGCCTACTGCAAGGACAACCACCTGACCGTCACCATGAGCCGGATATCATACCGCTACGAGGAAGGACGCGCTCCGGGAGGCGGATATGTGTACAAGGCGGAGGAATGGATTAACGACGAGAACGCGCTCAACAAGAAAAAGACACGCCTTGTGCCGGGTTCGGCCAAGTTCCGCCGTAAGACCGTAGACCGCAAGGACTATCTTTTCAACGTCATCCGCAAGGCCGCGTTGCAATAAACTTTCATTTAGCATCAATTTAACGAACTATCAATGATAACCAATCAAGACAATACTGCCGACGACAGCCGCCATACACGCAGGCGCGGCAACGGCAGCGACCGCTATATCGTGCTGCGCAACATTCTCAACATCATATTCATGGTGGGTGCGGTTGTTGGCGTAGTTGTGTTTTACCAATGCGGCCGTGAGGCCGGTACGGTCATCATCCTCGCTGCGATGGTGTTCAAGATTGTAGAATGCGTATTCCGTTTCATGAAATGAGAGCAAAGTTAATCTTCGCTTTGCCGGTTCTGCTGGTGCTGGCCTGCCTGCCTGTTGGCGCGCAAGACTTCAACCAACTTACTGACAACGGCAGCTTTACAAGTTCAAATACAAACAGCACGTCGCGCCGCGACTCGCTTCAACATAAAGACCAGGAAATACCGAAAGGGCTGAAGGTGTGGACTGTGGACGAACGGTTCGGTGAGCGTATTGCCGCCGAACCCGACACCATGCCCCACATGTACATGAACTCCATATTCACCGAAGGACTGCGCGGAGAATACAACACGCTTGGCAATCTCGGTTCAGCCCACATCAACCGCATCTTCATCGACCGCGACGAGAATGAGCAGTTCATATTCACGCAGCCTTATGATTACTTCATAACGCCTGTTGACAAGTTTCATTTCACCAACACGCTGTCGCCAATCACAAACATATCTTATAATACATGCGGCAACAGGACAAACGGCGAGGACCACTTCAAGGCCCTGTTCGGTGTCAACGCTGGTAAGCGGTTGGGCGTAGGTTTCAAGTTCGATTACATTTACGGACGCGGCTATTACCAGAACCAGAGCACGTCGCATTTCAATTATTCAATGTACGGCTCGTATCTCGGCGAACGCTATCAGGCACACCTGTTGCTATCGACCAACCATGAGAAAGTGGCCGAAAACGGCGGTATAACCGACGACCAATACATCACCCACCCGGAATCCTTCGAGGACAACTTCCGCAATGACGAGATACCTACGGTGTTGCAGGAAAACTGGAACCGAAATGACAACCAGCACATTTTCTTCTCCCATAGATACAGCTTCGGTTTCAGGCGCAAGGTAAAGATGACCGAAGACGAAATCAAGGCAAAGAAGTTTGCCATGGAGTCGCAAAAGGAGAACGCCGCAAAAAAAGCCAAAGAGGAAGCCAGAAAGAAAGCGGAAAAGGAAGGCCGGGAGTTTGATGAAGACGAATTTGACGAACAAAAGACGTTTTCCGGACGGCCTGACGACGCCGTGATTGCCGGCAACGAACCGGCTGACACTGTAAAAACGTCGGGCGACCGTATTTCTGTTGACAAGGCCGCAGCCGACAGCCTGCTTGCCGCCTCGGCGCGCCAGGACAGTATCGCACGGGAAGACACAATGTGGATGAAAGACGAATATGTGCCTGTAACAAGCTTCATACATACACTGAAGTTCGACAATTACAAACGCATATATCAGGCATACGACACTCCGGAAGGCTATTATGCAAACACGTTCCCCGTGAACGAGAAGTTCACCGGCGACTCCATATATGACCGAACAACGCATTACTCCCTGAAAAATACTTTCGGCGTAGCACTGCTTGAAGGTTTCAACAAATGGGCAAAAGCCGGGCTGAGGGCTTTCATCACATCCGATTTAAGACATTTCACACTGCCTGATTCTGTTGGAGGACGCACTTCATACAACGAACACAACCTTAGCGTAGGCGGACAGCTGCTCAAGGCGCAGGGAAAAACGCTTCATTATGACGTTACTGCTGAAGCCTGGCTGCTCGGCGAGGATGCCGGACAGCTGAAGATTGACGGAAAAGCCGACCTCAACTTCCGCCTGTTCAAGGACACGGTGACGCTTGCCGCCAATGCTTATTTCCACAGGCTCAACCCCACGTTCTATTACCGCCATTACCATTCAAAGCACTTCTGGTGGGACAACGACGGCCTTGACCAGGAAATGCGCACACACATCGAGGGTGCATTCTCACTCAAGCGCACACGTACACGGCTTCGTGTGGCTTATGACAACCTGCAGAACTATACGTATTTTGCACAGAGTTACAACATAACCGAAGATTTCGGACGCAGCGGCAACACTGTATCGGTGCGGCAAAGCGGCAAGAACATAAGCCTGCTCACATTACAGCTGGCGCAGAATTTCCGTCTCGGACCGCTCTATTGGGAAAACGTTGTGACTTATCAGAAGTCGAGCGACGAGAATGTTTTGCCCGTACCGATGCTCAATGTGTACACGAACCTATACCTGCATTTCAAGGTTGCCAAGGTGCTTACGATTGACTTGGGTGCCGATGCGCGCTTCTTCACAAAGTACAAGGCGCTTGACTATAGCCCCGCCCTCGGTCAGTTCACCGTTCAGGACAATGGAGCGGCCAATGTGGAAACAGGCAATTACCCGATAGTGAACGCCTATGCGAACATGCACTTGAAGCACACGCGCTTCTTCGTAATGATGAGCCATGTCAACGCAAGCAGCGGAAACAGTTTCCTTGTGCCACATTATCCCATAAACGGACGTATTTTCCGCTTCGGTGTGTCATGGAACTTCTTTAACTGATAATTATTGTTTTATTAGCTTATTACAATTGTTTTTTGTAACTTTGCTGCCGTTTTCAATAATAAAAAGACAACAAACATGTCCCAAATATCTGTCCGCGGATTGGAAATGCCGGAGTCGCCGATACGCAAACTGGCACCTTTGGCCGCAGCGGCGAAAAAACGTGGAATAAAGGTTTACCATCTGAACATCGGCCAGCCAGACCTGCCGACCCCACAGGTTGCGCTTGATGCGATACGCAATATTGACCGTACAATTCTTGAATACTCACCTTCACAAGGGTATTCAAGCTACAGGGAAAAGCTCGTATCATACTACAAGAAGTACAACATCAATGTAAACGCCGACGACATAATCATCACCTGCGGCGGCAGTGAGGCTGTGTTGTTCGCCTTCATGTCGTGCCTGAACCCCGGCGACGAGATTATCGTACCTGAACCGGCCTATGCAAACTATATGGCTTTTGCCATATCTGCCGGCGCGAAGATACGGACGATAACCACAACAATCGAAGAAGGCTTCTCATTGCCAAAGGTGGAGAAGTTTGAAGAGCTTATAAACGAACGCACACGCGCCATACTTATATGTAATCCCAACAACCCGACAGGCTACCTTTACACGCGACGAGAAATGCACCAGATACGCGACCTCGTGAAGAAATACGACCTTTACCTGTTCTCCGACGAAGTTTACCGCGAGTATATCTACACCGGTTCGCCTTACATAAGCGCGTGCCACCTTGAAGGAATAGAACAAAACGTGGTGTTGATTGACTCTGTCAGCAAGCGCTATAGCGAATGCGGAATACGTATTGGCGCGCTGATTACAAAGAATGCGGAGGTGCGGCGTGCTGTGATGAAATTCTGTCAGGCGCGTCTGTCCCCTCCCCTTATCGGACAGATTGCCGCCGAGGCTTCGCTCGATGCGCCAGAAGAATATTACAGGAACGTGTACGACGAATACGTAGAGCGGCGCAAATGCCTGATTGACGGACTCAACCGAATACCCGGAGTGTATTCTCCCATACCTATGGGAGCATTCTATACGGTTGCAAAACTTCCTGTTGACGACAGCGAGAAGTTCTGCCGATGGTGCCTTGAAGAATTCAATTACGAGGGCGAAACCGTCATGATGGCTCCTGCTTCAGGCTTTTATACAACTCCAGGGGCAGGGCGCAACCAAGTGAGGATTGCATACGTATTAAACAAAGAAGACCTTGTACGGTCGCTAATCGTGCTGCGCAAGGCTCTTGAAGCTTATCCGGGGAGGGTGGACGAAGAATGAATTTGCCATTATTCATAGCAAGACGCATTTATTCTGCAAACGACGCAAGGCAGAAAGTAGGTCGTCCGGCGATGCGCATCGCCACTGCAGGCGTCGCCATCGGCCTTGCCGTAATGCTTGTTTCAGTCAGTGTTGTGTTCGGCTTCAAACATACAATACGTGACAAAGTCGTTGGCTTTGGCAGCCATATAACTGTCGCTAACTTCATGTCGCTGCACGGACGTGACACGCGCCCAATCTGCATAGACGACAGCATGATGGCCGTATTGCGTTCGATTGACGGCGTGAAGCATGTGCAAAGGTATGCCGTCAAACAAGGAATACTGAAAACCGACAGCGATTTTCTTGGCGTCGCATTCAAAGGTATTGCTGAAGAATATGACACTACTTTCATACATGACAATCTTGTAAACGGCTCAATACCAATGTTCAGTGACTCCATTGGGCACAACAAGATACTGGTATCCAAAATAATGGCTGACAGGCTGAGGCTGAAAACCGGCGACAAAGTATTTGCTTATTTTATAGACAACAACGGAGTACGCGCCCGCCGTTTCACCGTTTCAGGCGTTTACCAGACAAACCTGTCAAAGTTTGACGAAGCAATCTGCTTCACCGACCTTTATACAACAGTACGCCTTAACGGCTGGGAAACCGGCCAGACTGGCGGAGCCGAACTAACTGTAAACAATTTTGACGACATTAACGCCGTTGAAGAGAACTTGGTGAAAAAGGTGAACCGCACGATTGACCGTTACGGTGAGACTTATTCATCGGAAACTGTACAAGACTCCAACCCTCAAATTTTCACTTGGCTTGACCTGCTTGACCTGAACGTATGGATTATCCTTGCACTGATGCTATGCGTTGCAGGATTTACCATGATTTCAGGATTGCTCATAATAATCCTTGAACGCACGGCGATGATTGGCGTGCTGAAAGCCCTTGGCACACGCAACGGCACTGTACGCAAGACATTCCTGTGGTTCGCCGTATTCATAATCGGCAGAGGCATGCTTATTGGCAACATTGTCGGACTCGGCCTTATAGCGTTGCAAAAACTTACAGGAGTAGTAAAGCTTGACGCGGCAACGTATTATGTTGACACTGTTCCGGTTGAGCTGAACGTGCCGGCAATACTGTTGCTCAACGCAGCAACGTTGATAGTCAGCGTCTTTGTACTAATAGCGCCAAGCTTCCTTGCGTCAAAAGTACGTCCGGCAAAGTCAATGAGATACGAATAAAAACAGTGAATACGTAAAAGTTTGAAGTGAAAAATCCACATGTCCGTTAAGTTGTAGACATGTGGATTTTTCACTTTTAACTTGTACTTCGTCAATTTCAATATCCTACCGGCATATAAACCAGAGGAACAATGTTTTCTTTTATGCCGAGGAATTTCTGCATATCGGCAGGTTCGGTACCAGCGTAGCAGCATACTGTAGCCAGCCCGTTTGCCGCACAATACAAGTACACATTCTGCATCACCGCACCGACGTTCAGTCCACTTATGGCGGCATTGCCTTGCGTCAAGCCCGTGTCAGAGGCTATCACGAGGACAACAGGAGCGGTGGCAATGAACTTGTTGCGTCCAGCTGCAGCCTTGCGCAAATCCCCGCCGCCAATTTTCACTAATGTGTTTGTTTCCGCATCATATCTGAAAGTGCCGTCAGCCTTGCCTACGTATATTGTCACGTCCTGACGGTTCATCGCTGACGGAGCGGTACGTTTGCCGTCCTTGCGGTTTACACCGTCGGCAGCCCATAACAAGTCCGCCAACGTCTGGTCTGACAATGTTTTATCCGTAAACGTGCGTGTTGAGCGCCGGTCCTGCAAAGCCTTTGTCAGGCTGCCGACAACATTGCTTTGCGTCGGCTTCGGCAATGCAGTTTCTTGCGCACCAGCCGTTCCGCAAAAAGCGGTCAGCCCAATCGTAGTGACCAACGCCACTGTAAGAAATTTGTTCTTTTTCATGTTATTGTAGGTTGAAGTGTTAGTATATGATGCAAATATATCACAAATGGTTCAGAATTCATAAAATGTCAATCTTTTTTTCAATTTGTTATACTTTATCAGCCTTTCACAGCTGCGATGACTTTTCATTGCCTGAATACTTGTTTGTAAAAGACGGTCAAACGGCATGCAAAAGGTGGCAAACCGCTATGTAAAAGGCCATCAATTGGAATGCAATTTGCCACCTTTTACAACAGCCGTTGTAACCTGTTGAAAGTCAGCCTCTGACAAAGCTTTGAACAATCTCCGAAATCTTATGTCGAAAACAAAATACAACAAACCGTCACGGGATTACTACGGAACATGATTAGGACGCCGCACCATGCAAGACATAATAAAAAAACGCTGCGCGCATCCCCCTATGGCAAAAAACCGGAAATCAGTACCTGCGCCTTGTTATCACGTATATTATCACCGGTGCGCCCATTATCGGGGTTATGGCGTTTAGCGGAATGATGCCGTTTTCACCCGGCAAAGTACAGATGAAGTTGCAGACAAGGGCAACCGCAGCTCCTGTAAAGATTGTTGATGGGATAAGATGCCTGTGGTTGTCGGTATTGAGCGTCATGCGCGATATGTGCGGAACGGCGAGGCCGATAAACGCTATAGGACCGCAAAATGCCGTTGCAGACGCAGTAAGAAGACCCGTAACAACAAGCAGCTGGTTGCGCAGACGGATAGTGTTGACTCCAAGGTTCTCGGCATATTGCTCGCCAAGCAACAGCGCATTAAGCGGTTTTATAAGCATTAGCGCCCATGCCAGGCCGGCAACCGTAACTGCTGCGAACACTGGAATTTGATTTAACGAAACGCCACCGAAGTTGCCAAGCCCCCATACCATGTAAGAGTGCACCCCTTCTTCGGTCGCAAAAAAATTCAAAAGTGATATGGCTGAAGAGGCAATGTAACCTATCATGATACCTACGATTAGCAGCATCACGTTGCTTCTTACCATCCCCGCGAATACGAGCAGAAGCATCATTACAGCCACCGCCCCGGCAAACGCCGCGGCAAGCACGGCCATGAAGCCGCCAAGGGTTACGCTGCCAACCGTTATGCCGCCACCAAACGACAGCAGGACAATGGCCGCTCCGAGACTGGCTCCGCTATTTATTCCGAATATCGACGGCCCGGCCAATGGATTGCGGAACGCCGTCTGCAGCAACAATCCGCTGACTGCAAGCGAACTGCCGCACAGCATCGCAGTTATGGCCTGCGGCAGACGCGCGTTGAGCACAATGTATTTCCATGCGCCGTCGCCATCGTATTTGCCGGTAAGAATACTTACGACATCCGCCAAAGGAATGTCCACCGCACCGAAGGCGAGGTTCATGGCAAACAGCGGCAATAATGCTGCAGCCATTACAATGTTGGCTTTTGTGCCTTTGCTCATTTCAGTTTACGGAAATACTTTGGTTCCCCAAGTTGCTTAAGGTCAGGATGTGTTATTATGATGAAATCTCTTAACAGTAAATCAGGACTGAAAGGTGTATCCTCGTAAAATGTGCTTTCCCCTGTAGTGCTGCATCCGTAGACGCGCTGTTCCCTGAAAGCCTTGAACTGGGCGTAACCCGGATTTTCAGCAAGCAGCGCCTTGTAAGTTGCAGGCTGACGGCTGTCATGCCTGTACATCCACACGTCAGCATCCTTGGCTTTTGCAAGTACGGTTTCAAAAGTAAGTGGCAGGCTTCCGCTATTTCCGTCGGAAGAAAATGCGTATTCCGCATTTGCATCGGCCATAATCTGCCCCAAGGTGCTTTTACCGCCAGGAACATACCAAACCGGGCCGCTAACTTTGTCAATGATTATCGAAAGCCGGGTAGCAGATTTGCGCGCGATGGCCTTTAATTGGTTGTAACGCAGCTCTATATCGTTGAAGATGCTGTCCGCCTCATGCTCCGCTCCGAACAGCATTCCATAGAATTTCATCCACTCCGCACGCCCCAATGCTGACGTTTCCATGTAATCGGCCACTTCTATTATCGGCTTTCCCCATTCGCCAAGGCGTCCGTATCCACCGCTGTTTTGGAACGGCGAGATTAATATTGCATCGGCACCGGTCTCGATAATCTTTTCAAGCGTAGGCGTCATGCCGTTGCCGCAGTCGGTCGTCACTCCTTTCTTCAAACGCTCTTTAACCCATGGCAGATTTATGTATTGCACATCGCAGACACCACGTACAGCGTCGCTTTTCCCCAATTTTTCAAGCAGGGCACAATGCGTTGACGTGGCAATTACCGCATGCCGCAAAGGTGTGCGCACAATATCGGCAGCCTGCCCGCTGGCCGCCAACGTACCGGCAAGCTCCTCGGCCCATTTATAACGTGCCTCATCGTCTCCTGCCAACTTATCAGGCACAAGAATGTAAGTGTGAAGCGCCTGGCCTTTGTTCCAAGGGTCATGCAAAGTCACCACAGCACAACTGTCGATTTTTACGATAGTCAACCGCCGGGCATATTTCATTTCTATTGTATCTCCGCCGGAAAGAGCCTCCTTCGTGCCGCCTCCATTACACGAACAGAGTATCGGCAGCATCATGGTTATAAATAAAATTATGGTGTTAAGTTTGCTCATCTTTAATGTAATAGTTAATTGTCAATACATTGCACACTGTTTCGTCATTGTAAAATACCTGTTTGCATGTAATGTCATAAACAATACAACAGCCTTAAACGTTGAACATATTGGACGTATCAATTTTGCTGGACATAATAAACCGGTTTCAACCATATTGTAAAAAATCGCATGGCGCAATTTTTACCGTGCAAAGGTATGAAAAATATTGTATGTGCAAAACAAATGTCTGATAAATAGCATAAATGCTTTTTCTGTGGCCTGAAGCATACAACCGTCTCTACAAAACAAAAAAATGAGAAACAAAAACTTGCCTCTCATTTTTTGAAAAACTAAAGCGGAAGATGAGGGATTCAAACCCCCGATACCCACAATGGGTATACCGGATTTCGAGTCCAGCGCATTCGGTCACTCTGCCAATCTTCCTTTTTTGACAAACGGAACGGAAAACAAGTTCCATCTCGCCTGCATTTAACGGGTGCAAAGATAATATATTTTTTTATTCCTGCAAAAAAATCGTCATTCAAATGAAAGTTTTTCGAGTTTCGCCCTAAGGGTGGAAGCCTCCGAACGCCGTATTCCCAACTTTATCTCACACGTACCTTCATAATTTTGCGATACTATCCTGGGCTTCATCTCCTTGACAACACGCATCACAGAATTCATCATCACGTATGGAAAACTATAAGAAACAATCTCTTCCACCTGCAGCGAAACCACATTAGAGGCCGCCAACGCCTCAGCTGCCGCAGTTTTATATGCAACTATCAAACCGCTTGTACCAAGGTTTACACCGCCATAATAACGCACGACAACGACAAGGATATCCGTCAACTCATTGCTGTTTATTTGCCCAAGTATCGGTTTCCCTGCCGTACTGCTTGGCTCGCCGTCGTCATTCGCACGGAACACATCACGCTCCGGGCCAAGAACATAAGCGTAACAGACGTGCCGGGCGTCATAATATTTCTTGCGGTACGACTGCAATATGTCTTTAACTTCGTCTACATTCTCGACATGATGCGAGAAAGCAAGGAACTTACTCCTCTTTTCGGAGTAAGTTCCCTCGCCTATATTCGTTATGGTCTTAAACTCATCTGAACCCATATCAGGCAACAAAACTTATGAAAGTTTGTGTATAACCAATCCTGAACGCAGTTTCGGCTCGAACCATGTAGCTTTAGGCGGCATTATTTTTCCGCTGTCAGCAATGTCCATTATCTGCTTCATTGTAACGGGATACAATGCCAAAGCCATACGCATCTCGCCGCTATCAACCCTGCGTTTCAATTCATCCAAGCCACGCAAGCCGCCAACAAAGTCAATCCGCTTGTCCGAACGCAAATCCTTTATACCGAGAATCTCGTCAAGAATCAGGCGGCTTGATATGTCAACGTCAAGCACGCCAATGGGGTCTGTATCGTCAAACGTTCCCGGTTTGGCTGTCAGACTGTACCATTTACCGTCCAAATACAAGGAAAAATTATGCAGGCAATTAGGCTTATACATCTCAGTTCCCTTTTCTTCTACATTAAAGTTTTTCTCCAATGCAGATAAGAACTCGGAAGATGTTAGTCCGTTAAGGTCTTTTACTACGCGGTTGTAGTCAAGGATTGTAAGCTGTGAAGCCTGGAAACAAACAGCCATGAAGTAATTATACTCCTCGGTTCCGTTATGATTTGCATCCTGCTTTGCCTTTTCCGCTCCGACAAGAGCAGCGGCAGCAGAACGGTGATGTCCGTCTGCAATATAGAGCGAAGGCATCTTTGCGAACTCCCTTGTAACCGTTTCTATATCAACGTCATCGGAAATGACCCAAAAACGATGGCGGAAACCGTCTACAGGCGCAATAAAATCATACTCAGGCTCGGTTTCTGCATACCGCATTATCAGTGCGTCGAGCACACTGTTGTCGGGGTATGCGAAAAATACCGGTTCTATATTGGCATTGTTCACACGGACATGCTTCATGCGGTCTTCTTCCTTATCCCGGCGCGTAAGCTCATGTTTCTTGATAACACCGTTAAGATAGTCGTCCACAAATGCACAAACCACAAGACCGTACTGTGTCTTGCCATTCATTGTCTGTGCATAAATGTAATACTGTTCCTTATCGTCCTGTACGAGCCATCCTTTATCCTGAAACTTCTTAAAGTTTTCCGCAGCCTTCTCATATACACGCGAATCATACTCGCTTGTTCCGGGAGCGAAATCTATTTCAGGCTTTATTATATGGTAAAGGCTCTTCTCATTGTCACCAGCCTCTGCGCGAGCCTCTTCAGAATCAAGGACGTCATACGGTCTCGATTCCACCTCCTCGACATACTGTTTCGGAGGGCGAATGCCTTTAAAAGGTTTGATTGTAGCCATACCTTACATTATTTGTTTACTTGATACTTTGTACATCCGTCCTTGAAAAAAGCATTGATTTGCCTTGCTGCGGCAATTCCTGCATTTATATTCGCCTCTGATGTCTGTGCGCCCATCTTCTTCGGGGTGCTGAAATAACGCCCTTCAAACTTCATAAATTCCGCATCAGCATCAGGCTTTATGTCTGTTACATACTTCAAGTCTTCACGCTCGGCCATCAATTTGAGCAACTCCGCCTCGTTTACGACTTCCTTGCGCGCCGTATTTATAACGATACCGCCTTTCTTCATCTTGCTTACCAAAGCATAATTGATACTCTGCTTTGTTTCTGGCGTAGCCGGAATATGCAACGAAACGATGTCACAGTTCTCAAACAGTTCATCTTGCGAACCTACCGCATGAACACCAGCATCCTCGATTACTTCCTTAGGACAGAAAGCATCGTATGCATAGACATCCATACCGAAGCCTTTGGCTATGCGCGCAACATTTCGTCCGACATTGCCAAACGCCAAGATGCCGAGTTTCTTACCAAGCAATTCAGTACCTGACTTGCCATTGTAGAAATTACGTACAGCATACACAAGAAGGCCGAAAACAAGTTCCGCAACAGCGTTGGAGTTCTGTCCGGGAGTATTCTCTACAACAACACCCTTTTCCTTTGCATACGCTATGTCGACATTGTCATATCCTGCGCCGGCACGCACCACAATCTTCAGGTTGTTGGCAGCGTCCAAAACAGCCGGTGTAACCTTGTCAGAGCGGACAATCAAAGCATCCGCATCCTTAACGGCGTCAAGCAGTTGTGACACGTCTGTATATTTCTCAAGCAACTCAAGCGTATTACCTGCGCTTTCAACTTCTTTCCTGATACCGTCGACCGCAACTTGTGCAAACGGTTTTTCTGTTGCTACTAATACTTTCATATTATTTGATTTAATTGGTTAATTTGGATTCGTTGTTTAACTGAAAAACGCTAAGGGGAAGCACGCCTGGCCAAAACTCATCCATCAGATGCCGCCACAACATACTCCCCTTGGCCTTATCTATTCTACAAAAATCAATGTTCAGCTTCAAAGTCCTTCATGCACTTGATGAGGGCCTGCACACCTTCTACTGTCTGGGCGTTGTAACAGCTTGCACGGAAGCCGCCTACCGAACGGTGTCCCTTGATGCCTACCATGCCGCGAGCCGTTGCATACTCAAAGAATGGCTTTTCAAGCTCGGCATATTCTTCGTTCATCACGAAACAGATGTTCATAACCGAACGGTCTTCTGTTGCTACAGTTCCGTGGAACAGCTTGTTCCTGTCTATCTCTGAATAAAGCATGTCCGCACGCTCCTGGGCAAGCTTGTCCATAGCCTCCAGGCCACCCATCTTCTTAATCCAGCGCAGCGTCTCAAGTGCGGTATAAATCGGCACTACCGGCGGAGTATTGAACATCGAACCCTTGTCCACATGTGTCTTGTAGTCAAGCATTGTAGGAATGGTGCGCGGAGCCTTGCCGAGAGCGTCGTCCTTAACAATGACAACGGTCACACCGGCCATTGACAGATTCTTCTGTGCTCCAGCATAAATGCACATATACTTCGACACGTCAACAGGACGGCTGAAAATGTCTGACGACATATCGGCTATCATAGGCACTGGCACGTCCAAATCCTTGCGGATTTCCGTTCCATATATCGTGTTGTTGGTGGTTATATGCAGGTAATCAACATCCGTAGGGCAATCCCACCCTTTAGGAATGAACGTATAGTTGGCATCAGCCGAAGATGCGACTTCAACAACTTCGCCAAACAACTTCGCCTCCTTTATGGCCTTCTTTGCCCATGTACCCGTATTAAGGTAGGCAGCCTTAGTTATAAGGAAGTTGTATGGAATCATGCAGAACTCAAGCGAAGCGCCTCCGCCAAGGAACAGCACCGAATATCCTTCAGGCACACCCAGCAACTCCTTGATAAGGGCTACCGCCTCGTCAACAACCGGCTGGAAGTCTTTAGCCCTGTGGCTGATTTCTGCCAAAGACAGACCACTTCCGTTAAAATCCAAAATCTGCTTTGCCGTATTTTCAATGACCTCGCGCGGAAGCATTGAAGGGCCGGCGTTAAAGTTGTACTTCTTCATGATGAAATTATTTAATAGGTTATTCTTTTTTTCGCCATCGCGAAATTATATCTTTTATTCAAAACACGCAAACTTTTTACGCTAAAAATGCAAAATATGTGACATTTTATCACTTTACAAGCTCAATTAGCGTCTTTATGCCTTTCAATTTCGCACCGGATGTGCGTTCTATCACATCGTGCCATTTCAAACTGTCCACCGCCACATACGACCAACGTTCCATGACATCAATCCGTCCTATAGACGAACCGTCAAGACCGCCGACCTTGCACAGGAAGCCCAGCACATCGCCCCGCGACACCTTGTCCTTTTTGCCTTTACCTATATATAATGTAACCATACGCGGCCGCGGCGGCACTTGGCAACCTTCAGGTATGGTGTAAGGTTCAAGCACTGCCGGCACATACTCCGGCAGCTCCTCATCAGGCCCGAGCAGGAAAAACGCCTTACCCTTGGCTTCCCACCGCGCGGTGCGCCCTACACGGTGCACATATTCGTCTTCACCTACGGGCAGATGGTAATGCACGATGTTGTCGACATTCGGAAGGTCGAGTCCACGTGACGCAAGGTCGGTAGCCACAAGCACACTGGCCGAGCCGTTGGCAAACTTATACACCGCAGCTTCGCGTGCCTTCTGGTCCATTCCGCCATGAAAAGCGCTTACAACAAAACCTTTCTCCTGAAGGAACTCGCTTGTACGCTCAACACTGTCACGAAAATTCAGGAACACGATTGTGCTGCCACCGCCCAGTGAACACAGCAACGAGGCGAGTGTGGCAAGCTTGTCTTTTTCAGGACTTTTAACCACATACTGGCCGATACGGCTCTGTACATCGCCACTACCGATATAGTCAAGCCTCCTGACACGGCCCATGTTGACAAACGACGGTATCTCCGGAGCATCCGTTGCCGACAAGAGGAAGCGCCTGCGAACCTCTCCCAACAAATCCATCGCCTTTGACATTTCAGCAGAAAAGCCCATCTTAAGGCATTTGTCAAATTCGTCGATTACGAGCAAAGTCACCGTCCGCGCATCAATGTTGCCCTTCTCCAAATGGTCAACCAAACGTCCCGGAGTTGCAAACACCACCTGCGGCATCACACGGCGCATCTCCCTGTGCTCGTCCATTGCAGGACGACCTCCATAAAGACACATCGACCTTACTCCACAGGCCATGCCCTTCAACACTTCATGCGACTGCAAGGCAAGTTCCCGTCCCGGAACTATCACTACGGCCTGGACATACGGCAATGCGGCATCCACCATATTTGTCAACGGCAGCAAGTAAGCCAGAGTCTTGCCACTGCCCGTAGGCGACAGCAACACCACATCGCTTCCGCCGCCAAGCATGGCTTCCTTCATTTCAAGCTGCATATCGCTCAGGGACTTAATCCCAAGCTTGCGCAATATGCCTTCCTCGCTATTCGTCGATTCAATGTTTTTCATACGTCACAGATTTATCAGCGAATATCCGGCAGCAACGCCGCACTTGCCGCATATATCTTTTGCAAAGATAAGAAACATTGTTGAAACTGACGAATAAAATCATAAGAATAATTTTCAATAATTCCAAATTGACATCAAAAGCATGATAAATAAGCATGCGATATGCCACAAAACGCACTGCAAAAGGACGCATTTCACCTTATAAAAGGCCGTATTTCACATTGCAAAACACCACATTTCAATCTGTAAGCAGCTTAGCGATAGAAATTAAAGAAACCACACTTTTACACACTCCACGCAAAAAGAATAAAAGGAAACATGTAAAAATAGTTATAATTTCTCCGGTCATAAGGCGGAGACGGAATAAAAACCACCGGCGGGCAGACGTATTTCTGATATTTATCAGTAACTTTGCACCCAGAAAACAAAGGCGCACAAAATGCGCCGAAAAATACAATACGGACTTATGGCAAAACAATTCTGTACATACATTTTCGACCTTGACGGCACACTGCTATACACGCTCGACGACCTGACAGCAAGCACAAACCATGCAATGCGCAAATTCGGGTTCAAGGAACATTCCACTGAAGAAGTAAGGTCAATGGTTGGCAACGGCGTAAAAAAACTGATAGAAAGAGCCGTACCTGAAGGAACATCGGAACAATTGTATGAGGAAACGTACAATGAGTTCATCAGCCATTATCTTAAACACAGCCTTGACACCACCCGGCCTTATCCGGGAATAATTGAAATGCTGAAATCACTGAAGGACAACGGAGCGCAAATGGCCATTGTAAGCAATAAATACTATAAGGCCACAGAACATTTATGCAATACGTTCTTCAACGAATACATAAGCGTGGCAATCGGTGAAAGCGAAAGCATACGTAAGAAACCCGCTCCAGACACTGTGCTCGAAGCAATGAAAAGACTTGGAGCAGATAAGGAAAACTCCGTATACGTTGGCGACAGCGAGGTTGACATAGCCACGGCACGCAATTGTGGCATACCGTGCATTAGCGTATTGTGGGGATTTAGGGATAAAGATTTCCTGTTAAAAAACGGTGCGACCATTCTCGCGGAAAATCCAGATGAAATCCTTTCAATCCCCAACCCGCATCTTATCCTTAACAATAACACTTAAAGCGGCGACAGCACCACGCATGGCGTACATCATCCGCCCATCTCGCTTTCAACCAAATTTGTCAAATCGACAAACTGCGAAACGGAAAGTTGTTCCGGCCTAAGAGTCATCATCTCATCACTAAAGAAAGAGGCGTGGGCTTTAGCATCCGGGAACAGCTGTCGCAACGACACACGCAACATCTTGCGGCGCTGATTGAACACGGCCTTTACAACACGACGGAACAACGGCCAACTGCATCCAAGATGCTCAACTCCGTTACGGGTCATGCGTATAACCGCACTCTTCACTTTCGGAGGAGGACTAAATACATTCTCGTCAACCGTAAACAGATACTCCACGTCATACCAGGCCTGAATCAACACACTAAGTATGCCGTAAGCCTTGGAACCCGGAGCTGATGCTATGCGCAAGGCCACTTCGCGCTGCACCATCCCCGTACAACAAGGTATCAAGTCCTTATTGTCAAGCATCTTGAAGAAAATCTGTGACGATATGTCGTAGGGATAGTTGCCCGTAAGTACAAACCTTTCACCGGAAAAAAGCTCCGTCAAATCCATTCTGAGAAAATCACCACTGACAATATCCTGTTTTAGTTCCGGATATTTCTCGTTCAGATAAGCAACAGACTCCGAATCAATTTCCACCACTTTCAGCTTCCTGTCCTTGTGCATGAGATACTGCGTAAGCACACCCATTCCAGGGCCGACCTCAAGCACTGGTATTTCAGGAAATGCATCTACAGTGTCGGCAATGGCCTTGGCTATTCCAAGGTCTGTCAGGAAATGCTGCCCAAGATTCTTCTTTGGTCTTACAGTCTTCACTAAACGTCTTTGTTACCAAGGAGTTAAAAGCCATGTCCCAACCGTTTGCCACATGAAAAGACACCAGCTTTTAACTCATCATTATCCAATATCGAAAATATTAATAATATATCACTTGTACTCGCTCCATGCCTTAATGTCAATGTCGTCAAGCTTGACACGGCAGAAAGCGTTGATGAATGCCGAAGCAAGACGGCTGTTGGTGATGAGCGGAACGTTGAGGTCGATAGCCGCACGACGAATCTTATAGCCGTTAGACAGTTCGCTCACAGTGAGGTCCTTAGGTATATTCACCACAAGGTCAATCTCGTGTCGATGGAGCATGTCAAGCGCCTGCGGATGTTTGTCCGCATCTGACGGCCAATACACCATCGTGTTCTCAACCCCGTTTTCCGTGAGGAACTTCGACGAGCCTACGGTTGCAAAAATCTTATAACCGTTCTTCACCAACTGACGGGCAGCATCCAAAGTCTCAGCTTTCTGCTTCGGGCCACCGGTTGAAAGTAATATGTTCTTTTCCGGAATACGCTGCCCTACTGAAAGCATGCTCTTCAGCAACGCCGTATTTGTGTCATCTCCAAGGCAACCAACTTCGCCTGTCGACGCCATGTCAACACCAAGCACAGGGTCGGCCTTCTGTAAACGGTTGAAAGAGAATTGGCTGGCTTTTATTCCTACATAGTCAAGGTCAAACAAATCTTTGTCCGGACGCTCGACAGGCAAGCCAAGCATTACTTTAGTGGCAAGTTCTATCAGATTGATTTTCAGCACCTTGCTGACAAACGGGAACGAGCGCGAGGCACGGAGGTTGCACTCTATTACCTTTATGTCATTATCGCGTGCAAGGAACTGGATATTGAACGGGCCGCTGATATGAAGTTCCTCTGCTATCTTACGGCTCACACGCTTGATGCGGCGGATTGTCTCACAGTAAAGTTTCTGCGGAGGGAACTGTATTGTCGCGTCGCCTGAATGAACACCGGCAAACTCAATGTGCTCACTTATGGCATAAGCTATAATTTCTCCGTCGCGTGCAACGGCATCCATCTCAACCTCCTTTGCATGCTCAATAAACTGGCTGACAACAACAGGATGGTCTTCAGAAACATTGGCTGCAAGCTTCAGGAAACGCACAAGCTCATCATTATTCGAACAAACGTTCATCGCCGCTCCTGACAACACGTATGACGGGCGCACAAGCACGGGGAAGCCAACACGGTCAATGAACTTCTGAATGTCATCCATAGAGGTCAATGCGCTCCACTCCGGCTGGTCTATCCCATTGCGTCCTAGCATCGACGAGAACTTGGCACGGTCTTCGGCATTGTCTATGTCTTTAGCCGAGGTTCCGAGTATTGGCACATTCTGCGCATCGAGACGCATTGCAAGGTTGTTCGGTATCTGTCCGCCTGTCGAGACTATCACGCCGTGCGGACATTCAAGGTCGATGATATCCATGACGCGCTCGAACGTAAGTTCATCGAAATACAGGCGGTCACACATATCATAGTCCGTTGAAACAGTCTCAGGGTTATAATTTATCATAACCGAACGCCACCCCTGCTTGCGGATGGTATTGAGCGCCTGAACGCCGCACCAGTCGAACTCAACAGAACTGCCAATCCTATAAGCTCCTGAACCAAGCACGATGATAGAACGCTTGTCACGCTCGAAATTAATATCGCTCTTTGTTCCGGCATAAGTGACATACAGATAATTCGTCTGTGCCGGATACTCCGCCGCCAACGTATCGATTTGCTTTACCACAGGCAGTATCCCGTAATTCTTGCGCAACTGACGTATTACAAGACCTGCCTTCGTCATGTTTCCAAGTTCATTCTCAAGACCTACAGCACGTGCAATCTGGAAATCTGTAAATCCATATACTTTTGCAGTACGCAACAGTTCCTTGTCAAGTACATTTACACTTTTGCAACGCTTCAACGTCTCATCAATATCAATAATGTGCTTCAACTTGTAAAGGAACCATTTGTCTATTTTTGTCAGTTCATGAATTTGGTCTATCGTATACCCACGGTGCATCGCCTTTGAGATGACAAACACGCGGTTATCGGTCGGGTCGCGCAGCGCCTCATCTATATCAGATATCTCAAGCTCTTTATTCTCAACAAAACCGTGCATGCCCTGCCCTATCATGCGCAATCCTTTCTGTATGGCTTCCTCGAAGTTACGCCCGATAGCCATAACCTCGCCGACAGACTTCATCGAAGAGCCAAGCTCGCGGTCAACTCCACGGAACTTGCTCAAATCCCAACGGGGTATCTTGCAAACGACATAGTCCAAGGCCGGCTCAAAGAATGCACTCGTAGTTTTTGTAACGGAATTCTTCAGTTCGAACAAGCCGTATCCCAATCCGAGCTTGGCTGCAACAAACGCAAGTGGATACCCGGTTGCTTTCGAAGCAAGAGCCGAACTGCGGCTCAAACGGGCATTGACCTCGATAACGCGATAGTCCTCGCTCTTCGGGTCGAAAGCATATTGTACATTACACTCGCCAACAATGCCTATGTGACGTATAATCTTTATTGACAAAGCACGGAGCTTATGGTACTCGCTGTTTGTCAGAGTCTGTGACGGCGCAATGACAATACTTTCACCCGTATGAATACCAAGAGGGTCGAAGTTTTCCATGTTACATACCGTTATGCAATTATCATAACGGTCACGCACAACTTCATACTCTATCTCTTTCCACCCTTTAAGGCTCTTCTCAACCAGCACCTGCGGAGAAAAAGAGAAAGCCTTTTCCGCCAAACGGTCAAGCTCTTCCTCGTTATCGCAGAATCCACTGCCCAAACCGCCCAAAGCATAGGCTGCACGGATTATGACAGGATAGCCCAAATCTGCCGCTGCCTTACGAGCCTGTTCTATATTTTCGCAAGCCTCGCTCTTGATTGTCTTTACATCAATTTCGTTCAAACGTTCTACAAACAACTCGCGGTCTTCAGTGTCCATTATGGCCTGCACCGGTGTACCAAGAACACGCACACCATATTTTTCAAGCACACCACTTTTATAAAGCTCGACACCGCAATTAAGTGCTGTCTGTCCTCCAAAAGACAGAAGAATGCCGTCTGGACGCTCCTTCTCTATTACACGTTCCACAAAATACGGCTGAACAGGAAGAAAATATATCTGATCTGCTACGCCTTCAGATGTCTGCACCGTAGCAATATTAGGATTAATGAGCACAGTTTCAATACCCTCTTCCCTTAATGCTTTCAATGCCTGCGAACCAGAATAGTCAAATTCACCGGCCTCGCCTATCTTCAACGCTCCTGAACCAAGAAGCAGAACTTTCTTTATATCGTTGTATTTCATTTCAATAAAATTAGAAGTTTGCCTTTAATATAACAAGAAATGCCTACTTTAATGCATCAACGAATTTGTCAAACATGAATTCAGTATCTACCGGTCCGGAACAAGCTTCTGGATGGAACTGGCTTGAGAACCATGGGTTCACTTTATGGCGTATACCCTCGTTGCTACCGTCATTCATGTTAACAAACAGTTCATCCCAATCATGACCAAGCGTAGAACTGTCAACGGCATAGCCATGATTCTGACTGGTTACATAACAATGTTCTGTACCTACAAGGCGTACTGGCTGATTATGAGAGCGATGGCCGTATTTCAATTTATATATCTTTGCACCTCCGGCCTTTGCCAACAATTGATTACCCATACAAATACCACAAATTGGCTTGGTTGAGATGCTCATCTGCTTACGTATTACATTAACCGCATCTTCGCACATATCCGGGTCACCGGGGCCATTGGCAAGAAACAATCCGTCAAAATCCATAGCTGTGTAATCATAATTCCAAGGAACACGTATGACTTCAACACCACGGTTGACAAGGCACCTGATTATGTTATTCTTCACCCCACAATCAACAAGCACGACTTTCTTTCCTGCGCCCTCATTATAACGTATTATCTGCTTGCAACTAACCTGGTCTACAAAATTCACACCTTCATAATCTGCTGTTGGAATGTTATCCGGCTCATCGTCAAACAATATCTTACCCATCATTACGCCATGCTCGCGCAATACTTTTGTAAGCTCACGGGTATCTATACCGGTAACTCCAGGAACATGCTCACGTTTCAACCAATCAGCCAAACTCTCAACTGCATTCCAATGGCTATACCGCTCACTGTAATCCGCAACTATTATCGCTGACGCATATATTCTGTCGCTCTCCATAAATGTGGCTATTCTGTCAGCCCCTACTGTAAACGGAGGCACTCCATAATTGCCGACAAGAGGATAAGTCAATACCATCAGCTGTCCCGCGTATGAAGGGTCTGTAAGACTTTCAGGATATCCCATCATAGCTGTATTGAACACGACTTCACCTGCAACAGGCTTGTCATATCCGAATGATTTTCCATGGAACTTCGTCCCATCTTCAAGTATTAATGTTACATTTTTCATTTTCTGCCGCGCATTTTATGTGTATTATGCAAACCATAAAAAAGCCCAAGGACAGCACAACGGCCTGCCGTGGGCTAACAAACTATTACTAAAACTTTTGCTCGAACTGATATACATTCTCAACATACGTTATAAACGCTTGATTGACAAGCTTGACACCACCAGGCGTTGGATAATTACCTGTAAAATACCAATCTCCCTTGTGCCCCGGGATAGCTTCATGCAAACCTTCAATTGACTGATACACAAGTTCCACTGGAGTAGACATACCATCAGGACGAAGCATATCTATTATCTTTTTATTTATTTCATCAACAGTAAAAGGCTTGTATATATCGCGAACACAATTCTTCATTTCCGCCTTAGGCTTCCTTAGCTCTTCCTTGCATCTATTATAAGTGTCTTCTATAAGCTGGTACATTCCGCGCTCCTTCAAGAGTTCCATTGTCGCACGAAATACGCAAAACTCCTCCAAGCTTGGCATATCTATTCCGTAATAATCGGGATAACGAATCTGCGGAGAACTGCTTACTATGACTATCTTCTTGGGATGCAAGCGGTCAAGTATTTTCAAGATGCTCTCTTTCAACGTAGTTCCACGCACAATGCTGTCATCAATTATCACAAGATTATCCTTGTACGGCTCAAGCGATTCATACGTCACGTCATAAACATGGGAAGCCAAATCATTACGGGATGCCCCTTCCGTAATAAATGTACGCAACTTGATATCTTTCCATGCGACCTTTTCACTTCTTACATATTGATGTAAAAGCATGGTAAGCTCTTCGTAGGAAGGCTTATGGTCCATATTCAATATCAGCTTTATCTTCTGCTCGTTTATGTATCGTTTGAAACCACCCAACATTCCATAAAAAGCCACCTCTGCCGTATTCGGGATAAACGAAAACACTGTATGCTCGGTATCATAATCTACTGCCTTAAGTATAGAACCTGTCAATTGCTCACCAAGCTTTTTACGTTCCTTATATATATCCCTGTCAGAACCACGGCTAAAGTATATGCGTTCAAAAGAGCATTTGCAATCGCCTTTCTGCTCAAGTATTCGTTCCACTTTAGTCTCGCAATTCTTATTTACAATCAATGCACAACCTGGATCAAGTTCGTTAATATCGTCGCATTCCAAATCAAATGTAGTCTGCAACACCGGCCGTTCACTGGCTACCACAACCATCTCGTCATTCTGATACCAAAAAGCCGGACGTATTCCCCACGGGTCACGCATTGAAAACATTTCTCCGCTACCGGTTATACCACACATGACATAACCTCCGTCAAAATCCTCCATCGTGGATTTCAGCACATAGCTCATTTTTATATTGTCTTCAATATACCGGGTTATGTCTTGGTCCTTCAATCCCTTCTTCTTGCCTTCTACGAAATTACGCTCCACCTCACGGTCAAGCCTATGCCCCATAAGTTCAAGAGCAATATAACTATCACTGTATATTCTCGGCGACTGTCCTTGTTTTACAAGTTTGTCAAAAATCTCGTCTATGTTTGTCATGTTGAAATTACCACACAGACACAAATTCTTAGCTCGCCAGTTATTCCTGCGCAAAAACGGATGAACATAAGACAGGCCGCTTTTACCTGTTGTTGAATAACGAAGATGCCCCATATACAACTCACCGGCAAATGGCAAGTTTTTCTTTGCATAACCTACATCAGCCAGCTGCTTAGGCGTCAAATCCTTAAAATTCTTTTGCACATTACCGAAAATTTTGGTAATAGCATTAGAACCTTCAGCCCGTTCCCTGAACATATATTCCGAACCAGGAAGTGCATCCAAATTGACACATGCCATACCAGCACCTTCCTGTCCCCTATTGTGCTGTTTTTCCATCATGAGATAAAGCTTGTTCAGCCCAAACATCCAGGTCCCATACTTTTGCTGATAGTATTCCAATGGCTTAAGCAGCCTTACCATTGCAATTCCACATTCATGCTTTAATACTTCCATTTATACCGATAATAGTTAAATCACTTTTAAATTCAAATTATACAAATCATTCTACGGTTACTGATTTTGCCAAATTCCTTGGCTGATCAACATCCTTGCCTTTACATACAGCAATATGATAAGCCAATAGCTGTAAAGGAATTGTCGCCAACAACGGTTCAAGGCATTCTTGAGTATCAGGCAATTCTATAACTTCATCTACAATCTTACTTATAATCTCATCACCTTTTGTCACCAAAGCTATAACCTTACCCTTGCGCGCCTTTATTTCCTGTATATTGCTCAATACCTTGTCGTACATGGAATTGCGGGTTGCAATGACAACAACGGGCATATCCGAATCTATCAAAGCAATAGGGCCGTGTTTCATTTCCGCAGCCGGATAACCCTCTGCATGGATATAGCTTATTTCCTTCAGTTTCAACGCGCCTTCCAAAGCTACAGGATAATTATATCCGCGACCAAGGTATAAGAAATTTCTTGCATAAGTAAATATGCGGCTCAAAGATGCTATCCGGTCATTTAGAGTAAGAGTTTCCTCCATTTTCTTCGGAATGCAGCTCAACTCTTTAACCAAATCATAATAAACGGCATCATCAACTGTACCTTTGGCTTTAGCCAATGCCAATGCCAGCATTACAAGCACCGTGACTTGCCCTGTAAAAGCCTTGGTTGACGCGACTCCAATTTCCGGACCTACATGTATGTATGAACCTGTGTCTGTCGCCCGGGGAATACTTGCACCTATGACATTACAGATTCCGTAAATGAAAGCCCCGTTCTTTTTTGCAAGTTTCACAGCTGCCAACGTATCGGCTGTTTCGCCACTTTGTGATATAGCTATAACCACATCATCTGGAGTAACAACTGGATTTCGATATCTAAATTCACTTGCATACTCAACCTCTACCGGAATGCGACAAAGATTTTCTATTATTTGCTTTCCTATAAGCCCTGCATGCCACGAAGTTCCACATCCGACAATAATCATCCTTTTTGCAGAAAGCAATTGTTTATTATAATCGATGACTGCACTTAACGTAACGTTTGTCGCTTCAACATTAACGCGTCCACGCATGCTATTGGTAAGGCATTCCGGCTGTTCGAAAATTTCCTTAAGCATGAAATGAGGATAGCCACCTTTTTCTATCTGCCCCAAATCCACGGTCTGAACTTTAGGAAACAGCTCACGGTTCAGCACATTGACAACCTTCAGATCTTCTCCTCTTTTCATTACAGCAATGCTGCCATCATCTAAGAATACGACCTTGTCTGTATACTCGATTATGGGACTGGCATCAGACGCTAAAAAGAATTCATCCTTTCCGACACCTATAACCAACGGACTTTGCCTACAAGCAGCGATAATCTGATTAGGTTGCCTTTTATCAAGCAAAGCTACAGCATAAGCTCCAATCACACTATGCAATGCCAACTGTACAGATGCCAACAAGTCGAGATTTTTTCTTGTCTGAATATACTCTATAAGCTGCACCAAAACTTCGGTATCCGTATCCGAACGGAACGTCAATCCCTTAGCCTGAAGTTTCTTCTTCAAGTCTGCATAATTCTCAATTATGCCATTATGGATGATGGCAAGATTTTTAGACTCCGAATAATGTGGGTGCGCATTGACGGCTGAAGGTTCACCATGTGTCGCCCAGCGCGTATGTGCAATACCCACCGTACCGGAAACATCTTTCCCATGACAGAAGGCATCCAAATCAGCAACTTTGCCTTTCGCTTTATACACATTCAAGCCGCCGTCATCATTCAACAAGGCGACACCTGCACTGTCATACCCACGATACTCCAGCCGACAAAGCCCTTTCAGGAGAATGGGGTATGCTTCTCGACTACCTATATAGCCAACAATACCGCACATAAACAGATATTACTTATTTTAACACATTAACGACCAAAGACGCAACGGATGTCACTACGCTTAACACCGAAAACCATATCGTAACGCTTGAACCTATCGCTGAATTCTGCGCCTGCACCTTGTTCGGCTCAACATAGACGTAATCATTCTGCTGCAGATAATAATATGGTGAGTTTATAAGATTTGCATCGTTCAAGTTAAGCCTGTGAAACGTTTTCATACCCGTTGCATCTTCGCGTATGAGGAGTACATTCTCACGCTTACCGTATATTGTAAGGTCTCCTGCCCTCGCCAAAGCTTCTATTATACTTATCTTTTCCTGGTCTACAGTGTAAACCCCGGGCGATTTCACCTCTCCACCGACAGCGACCTTGAAGCTCGCCATTTTAACTGTAACTATTGGATTTTCTGTTTTTGCCATATAAGGAAGTATCTTTTCACGAATATGGTTCTCACACTCACGTTTTGTCATTCCACCAACTTTCAGCTGACCTACAACCGGGAAATTGATGAAACCGTCATTGTCTACAAGATAAGTCTGCAGTGAACCCGCTCCTGTATACAGCGTTCCTGTAGAGTTCAAGGTGTTAGTAACAGAAAGGTTGAAAGGTGTCGCAGCCTTCGGGTCTGTCGTACTTACTGTAATCGTCAATAAGTCTTTTGGCATTATTCGCGCATCAAACAACCCCTTGGAAGCCTCGGTGTTTACCGTATCGGCATTTTGGAAATACGCAATGTGTTTGCTGCTGCCACACCCCACAATAAACAGGCTAAAAGCAGCAAACAATACAAAGTTTAGTATTTTCTTCATAAATGTTAGTGTTGTAATGGAAACGTAAAACTTTGCAAAAATACTTCTATTTTCCGAGACTTACAAATATTTCAGTGCTAATGCACAAAAAAACCTCTCTTGTGTGGCAAGAGAGGCTCTAACAAATCTTATACATTAAAACTTAAAATAATTCTTCGCATTGTAATAACTGATGTCTTCCACCATTCTATACAACGCCTCTTTATCATCCGGCAACAGACCTTTCTCCACATCGTTGCCCAACAAGTTGCAAAGCAGACGACGGAAGTACTCATGGCGCGGATATGACAGGAACGAACGGCTGTCGGTCAGCATTCCCACGAAACGGCTCAACAATCCGAGCACCGACAATGCGTTCATCTGCCTTGTCATTCCATCAAGCTGATCGTTGAACCACCAGCCACTGCCGAACTGTATCTTGCCCGGGCAGGAACCATCCTGGAAATTACCAAGCATCGTGGCGATAACTTCATTCGCGCATGGGTTCAACGTATATAATATGGTGCGTGTGAGCTTTCCCTCAGCATTCAGATGGTCGAGGAAATGGCTCATGGCCTTAGCCGTGTTAAATTCACCGATAGAATCAAATCCCGTGTCAGGGCCGAGTTTCTTGAACATAAGGCTGTTGTTGTCGCGTATTGCACCATAATGGTACTGCTGCGTCCAATCGCTATCATAATCCATCTCTGCAAAAACGGTCAACATACAATGCTTGAACTGACGGATTTCAAGTTCTGAAAGGTCTTGCCCGCGCATAGCCTTTTCGAAAATTGTCTCTACCTGACTGTCGGTATAAGGCTCATCGTAGAACTCCTCTATACCATGGTCAGACAAACGGCATCCGTTCTCATTGAAAAAGTCATGGCGCTTCTGCAAAGCATCAACCAAATCCTGGAACTTAGAGATTGTAACTCCTGCCACTTCTCCCAGCTTTGTAACATACTCAGCAAAACCCTTTGCATTGTCAACAGCCATGGCCTTGTCAGGACGCCATGCAGGTATCATCTTTATCTCGAAACCGCTTTCACGGGTCTGTTTATGATATCGGAGGTCATCTATCGGGTCGTCCGTGGTGCACACACACTCGACATTATAACGGCGCATAAAACCACGAGCCGTGTACTCCGGCTGCTGAAGTTTCTCATTACATTCGTCATATATCTCGCGAGCTGTTTTCGGACTCAACAGCTTATCTATGCCAAAGGCGGTTTTCAGTTCAAGGTGAGTCCAATGATAAAGAGGATTACGGAATGTATAAGGCACGGTTTCCGCCCACTTCTCGAACTTTTCCCAATCACTGGTTTCCGTACCGGTGCAATATTTCTCGTCAACCCCATTGGTACGCATGGCACGCCACTTATAATGGTCTCCTCCCAACCAAAGTTCTGTAATGCTCTTGAACTTGTGGTCGTTTGCAACCATTTCAGGAATAAGATGGCAATGATAGTCAATGATTGGCATTTTCGCCGCATGATTATGAAATAGATCCTGTGCTGTAGCAGTTTCCAGCAGGAAATTTTCATCCATAAATTTTTTCATGTCTTTGTTTTTCTTTAAATAGTTAATCAAATTTGTAGTTCATTCTTTTATTTATGCAAATATACAGCATTTTTTTTGATTTCATATGAATTTAAGCTATATTTGCACAAAATAAAATACGTAAATATGGGCGCTTTCGTTAATTCACCGTCTGTCAAACATAAAAACAACCGTGTTCTGCTGATTTACACGGGTGGAACTATCGGCATGGGCAAGAACCCCGTAACAGGTGTGCTTGAACCTCTTGACATGAACCACTTGGTGTGCTGTCTTCCAGAACTGAAAATGATAAAGACAGGCATAGACACTTATCAGTTCACACAACCAATCGATTCAAGCGACATGTCACCAAGGCTGTGGTCGCAAGTGGTAAGAATCGTGTCGGAACGATATGACATGTATGACGGTTTCGTCATACTCCACGGCACCGACACTATGGCATATACGGCATCAGCGTTGTCGTTCATGCTTGAAAATCTTACAAAACCCGTAATCCTTACCGGCAGCCAGTTGCCCATCAACCAACTGCGAACCGACGGCAAGGAGAACCTCATAACAAGTCTCGAAATTGCATCGGCCGTCCATGATGACGGCACCGCAATAGTACCTGAAGTATGTATATATTTCAGCGGCAAACTGCTAAGGGGAAACAGGGCGACAAAAACAAACGCCGACGGTTTCAACGCTTTTGAGTCATTCAACTTCCCACATCTTGCCGAAGCCGGAGTAAACATAGTGTATAATGAGGAATACATACTGAAACCGGATTTCAGCAAGCCAATGATTCCGCACACGGCTATAGACCCGAATGTGGTCGTTTTCTCCTTATTCCCCGGCTTGCAGGAAAACATAATCCGCCATGTGCTTGACGCGCCAGAACTGCGTTCAATCGTAATGCGCAGCTTCGGTAGCGGCAACGCGCCCAAAAAAACTTGGCTTACGCGGATTTTGCAACAGGCCAGCCGCCGTGGCGTAACCATAGTGAACATAAGCCAATGCCTTGCTGGAACGGTTGAAATGAACCGTTACGACACAGGCTACCGCCTTAAAAGCACCGGCGTCATAAGCGGGTATGACAGCACAGTGGAATGCGCCGTCACAAAGTTAATGTGCCTGCAAGGCAACTATACGGACAATAAAATAGTAAGAAACATGATGAGCCGCCCTATCTGCGGTGAGATTACTATTTAATTAAAAAAGCACAATTAACTTGCACCCGTTCAATTAATTACTTATCTTTGCAGATAGTTTAATAAACGAAATCATCAAAATAATCATTTTTAGAGTTATAACATTATGGAATTAAAAGGAACAAAAACTGAAAAAAACCTGCAAGAGGCTTTTGCAGGCGAATCACAGGCACGCAACAAGTACACTTACTTTGCTTCAAAGGCAAGGAAAGAGGGTTACGAACAGATAGCAGACATCTTTGAAGAAACCGCACGCAACGAGAAAGAACACGCAAAACTGTGGTTCAAGTATCTCGAAGGTGGAGACATCAAGGACACCGCAAGCAATCTTGAAGCAGCTGCCGCTGGCGAAAACTATGAGTGGACTGACATGTACGACCGCATGGCTAAGGAAGCTGACGAGGAAGGCTTTAAGGAAATCGCAGCCAAGTTCCGCATGGTAGCAGCCATCGAGAAGGCTCACGAGGAGCGTTACCGCAAGCTTCTTGGCAACGTACAAGAAGAAAAGGTATTCTCCAAGGACGGTGATGCCATCTGGCAGTGCGCTAACTGCGGCCACATCGTTATCGGCAAGAAAGCTCCTAAGATGTGCCCCGTTTGCAACCATCCGCAGAGCTTCTTCCAGATTAAGGCTGAGAACTATTAATCAGTAAAGCCATCGGCGACAATACGTCGAAATAAGACAAATGAGGCTGTCTCAAATAAACTTGAGATAGCCTTTTTTGTGTCTGCAAAAAAATCAGGCAAGTCCTAACTTCGCTCAGTCAGAACTTGCCCGTCTCCCTAAATTTTTGTATCTTAGGGAATCAAG
>OJKW01000250.1_pt1 | contig 48702 bp, 88 predicted proteins | sample 1596591 | NCBI WGS metagenome assembly OJKW01 (sample SAMEA4350166, study PRJEB24818) | metagenome | biome: human; feature: gut; material: faeces | place: Denmark | collected 2013-09 | reverse complement strand
GAAACCGCAACAACACCACCGACAGGTTCCCCGTCAAAGCACCAGTCATAGCTGCTCTCATCGCTCCATGAGATTGTCGGATAAACCGTCATTCCGTGGAGCTGCCAGTATGCCGCAAGCCAGTGTTTACGATAGTGATTGTATACCTGCATTGCAAGCGGCATATCTGTGTATGTGGAAAAATCAGGCGCGCATACCGCTGCAAACTGCAACAGCTTCGGAATGTACTTGTCCGGTGTGTTCCAGTGGCGGATAAACTGATAATCGTCCACGAAGAAATGCACGATCTTTCTTGCAGGTTCTTTCTCCGCATAGTGATAATTCACCGGAATAAATTCGCCTTGCGGATATATCTTAATTGGCTCGATCTGAGGAATTCCGTACTTCCCGACACCGGGAAATGCAAATTTATCGAGATTCTCAAAATTAATCATTTCTTCCCGTGGACAGCTATATTAAATGCTTTTTTCTGCCACTCTGGAGCTTCCTTTTTCATCGCCCCGCCCTTGCTTGCAATCTTCCTGTAACGATCATACACAACTCGCGCATAGAACGCTTTTTGTTTCTTCCCCTCTTTGCTATCTGCCTTTATGCCCGTTTTGTACCCATCCAACAGCTGCTGGTAAAAGCTATCCGGCATGATTTTGGCTATCTCGTATATTCGTGGGTTTATATCTATTTCGATTGTTTTATTTTGGGAATCATAAGAATAATATACCTTGTGCGATTCTTTCTCGTATACATCCTTGTATTCCGAATACGGCACCCTAATTCTTTGCTCCGTAGGGATAGTTGCGCTGGAGTTTGCAGTCCCGCCTCCTACACCGGCTCTTCCTCCCCCCCGCGCCAGTTCCGCCTCTACCGCCCATTACTCTACCTCCTGTTGCTGTTCAGTTACCATGTCCTGCGCCCGCGGCAGCATTGCCTTTGCAGTCGCTTCGTCCTCGCCGTACCATTTTGCGCGGTATTCCCAGTGGTTCAGAATTCCATCAGCGAGGTCAAGCCGGTCGTTTGCCCGCTCTTGTTCCTTCTTCTCAGCGTCGTCAAGGATGGAATCGCCCCAGCTGTAATCAGTGCTGTACGTCCCGGCAGGCGCAAGGTTGTAGAGCGTCGCGTATGTATCGAGCGCGTAGAGCAGACTGTCAAACGTATGTTCAAGCGCCGTTTGAATGCTGTCGATCAGCACATATTTGCGCTGCTTACTGTTGCGGATCTCCGTCGCCGTCTTCTCGATGGTCTGCGGATCGGAAATATCTCCATAAGCCAATCCGACGTTGAACTCGATACGGCGAAGCGTATTCTGGAAACCTCGGTAGATTGCTTCGTCGCGGATCTGCGGCTCGATGTACTGAAAGAATTCGCCGCTAGTGGAGAACGGTCCTAGTTCAAACATACGCTTGTTGAACATATCCGCAGTCGAACTCGTGCCATCCATCAGGACTTTGCGCTCGCTGGAGCGATATTCCCAGCGCAGGCGCTCCCACTGCTCATCGGCCTGCTTGATTAGCTGCACAGTAGCCGCGTCTCCGTAGACGGACATTCCGCAGGGGCTGTTTGCGTCCGTTGTGTTGGCCGCAGGCGGGCGGAAGTACGCGAAGAGCGGCCCGCTCATATTCTGGATCGTGATTTCCGGCTGAATGTCCGCCCATTCCGGGACGGCATTCAGGGGTGCTTCCGCGCCGACCGTGCCGGAGGCGTCGCTGTAATATGCTTTATTGCGGATCGTATAGGTCGTGCCGTCCAGCTCGTGCGATTCGAGGCGGATATAATACTTCCCGCCCACTTTCGCGGGCTTGTCCCGGAAGACGCCTCCGATGCAGCGCCCGGCAGGATCAAATTTCGTCGGCTGGAATGCTGCCGCGCCGGTCACGTCGACCAGCAGCTGCTCGCCGTAGATATACGGCTTAAATGCCACACCGCCGAGCGCAAGTCCCAGCTCTAAGGCGCTGTGGAAATTTTCTTCCGCCCGCTCAAAGCACTCTTTCAGATAATCCGCCCGGGCGCTGCCGGTGATGTTGGCCGTCAGCTCGGCCAGCGTCGGTCGTGCAATCTCCCGGCAGATCGCTGCCGGAATCCCGACAGCAATGACATCGCACGTCTGCCAGGGTGGATTTCCAATAAACATCGCGTACCAGAGGCTTATATTCTGCTCCATCTTCGGGCTGACTGCCGGAGATACGCCGAATTCCCGCTCGGCCACTGCCTGCGGGAAAAGCATATTCCGGAACCACCCTCGAATGTTTGTCAAAAGGCTCATTTCTTGATTTCTCTCCTCAAAACGGTCATGCAAAAATATCGGATACTATCGCACACGTGGTCGTTTTCTTTTATCACGCGGTCTTCGCCTGCGTCTTTGTCCCAGCTATAAAGGCCAAATTCCCGAAACGCGTTTTTGCAACTCTCATGGAATTTGATTATGCCACTTTTGATGCAGGCCCCCGTGAAGCGAATGCCGTCCAGCACGGCGTTGTTTGCTTTCCATACAGAAAACTTTCCGTGCCGCCGGATGCACTCGGCAAAGGACGCTGCCGATGGGTCGAGCACGACACGCTCAATGCGGTATCCGTCCGCGAATGCCTCTAAATCCTGATAATATTCTTCGTCGGTCTTCTGTCGCCCGCTCTCGCGTCCGCTGTGGTAATATTCCTTCTCCATGACGGCCTTGCCGCCATATTCTCGCCACAATGCAAAGACGGTAGGGTTCTGTGTGCCGTAGTCCGATGAGATCCAGTACCGCCCCGGCCCGCCCCGCTCGCTTGTGACGTTGCGTTCGCGGTCGAACATCGGGTAAACCAGACCCTCGGCGATTCTCCAGAGGCCGAGAATATACCGGTCGTAAAAAACGCCGGAATACATCGCCTTTGTCCGCTCGATCATCTGCGGTGTCAAGATCGGGTTATCTTCCAGCAGGAAGTGGATGTGCCGCGTGCCTGCGGGCGGCTGCTCGATGTATTTTTTGTACACCCAGTTTGCTGGGCTTTCCGGGTTGCAGTTCAGAAAATATTTCGGGTTCTCGAATGAAATCGCGCGGGCTGTTGCCTGCTCCACAAATGACTGCGGCATCAGTGCAACCTCGTCGAATAAAACGCCCGCGAGCGTAATGCCCTGGATGAGCATATACGAGCTTTCGTCTTTGCCGCCGAAGAGATAAAACCAGTTGACCCGCGCGCCGCAGCGGACTGTCAGGACGCGCGTAGAAACCTTGTAGGACAGCGCCAGCGCCGCTCCAAGTCCTTCGACCTCCATCAGCGGGCGGAGGATGTTCCGTTCTGCCGACTGCACGGTCTTTCCGCAGATTGCGAAATTCGTGCGGTCGTAGTTCTGCATGGCCCATGCCAGAAAGGCCAGCGTCATGATCGTTGTTTTGCCGGATCGGACGGAACCGTCGCAGATCATCGTCGTCTCGTCTGTCTTGCAGAAGTCGAATATCTCCCTCTGCTTTTGTGAAAGTTTTTTAAGGCGCATCGTTCCCGCCGCCCGTGATCGCGGAGATCAGCGCCGCAAACGCCGCCGGATCTCCGCGCCGTTCGTCCTCCGATGCCCATCCAAAATTGCATCCAAGGCTGAACTTTGCACCAGGCGAACCGTCTTTGTCATAAAGTCGTTCCTCGGCATAAGCTTCGCATCGTGCCTTCGCGCGCGTTATCGCGTCACGATATTCCTCGCGGCCCTGATAGTCCAGCAGGACTTTACGCCCGGACAGGCCGAGCGCCAGCGCAAGCCCGGTGACGGTCGGCGGCTTCGCTCCGACAACGACCGGCTGGCCGTGCTTGTCGTAGATGGGCTGGCCATTTTTGTCGAGGCGCGGCGTGCCCTCGCAGCTTGCAAAATAAGCTTCTATTGCCCGCTCCATCGCCTTTACGCTCTTGATCTTTCTCGGCTTCCCCATCTCCCCGCCTCCTTTGCGCCGGTTTTTGTTTATGCCAAAGCAGAGACGGGTATGCTCCGCCCCTGTGGCTTATATTTTGTCATGTTTTTTCTCTTATTTTCCCCCAACTGGGGGATTGCCGTCAATTTCTTCGTCTTCCGATCAGGCTGTCTGTCGAGATATCGAAGAAATCGGCTATTTTCACCACGGAATCAACGGACGGGCAGCGTTCTCCCCGCTCATATCTGCGGATGATATTCCGCGAGAGGCCGCAGCACTCCCCAAGTGCCTCCGGCGACATCCCATAGCGCTCCCGCAGTTTCCGCAGCTGTGCCGGGAAGCCAGGTGGGGGCGGCGTACTGCTCTTTTTGCTATGCTTTCTGCTCACGTCCTGCATTCCCCGTCCCTTTCCGGCTCGACGCCCTTGCAATCGGAGATATGGCGATACTTGGCGCAGCAATTCTCGCAACGCCAGTCATGGCAGATGCAGTCTTTCCGGGTGCATACCGGCTTTCTGTCTGCGCGTGGATGCGTGATCGGTTTCTGGCTCATGCTGATCGCTCCTTTCGTCTTAAAACGCTACTCATTTACGAGGTTTTAAGAAAGCGGCCTCGTTCCGCTTGTGCTCTGATCTTGGATCAACTACATATTTATAGTATTGATACCCGTACTTGGTCATCCTGGCCTCGACTAAGATGTAACCGCGCGGGGCGACGGGCGGATGCTTGGGGCTGTACTCGCGCACGGCCTCTGTCGCAGGTTCCGGCTCGGGTCGGATGCAATTGCGCGTCGCCTTGTACCGGTGGCCGCCGAATTCCTTGCGCCAGTGGCTGTGCAGGTAATTGGCAAGGGCCGTGTAGTCCCGGCCATGATCTACTTTGTTTCCGTTTTCATCCAGATAATAATTATGCTCCCGCAGGTGGCGGATCTCGACCACGCTGCCAAGTCCCCAGATCCTGCCGATCTCTTCGGCGGGAATGCCTTCCGAAATCATATGGAGGTGGAAGCGATTTGTCGACTTGCCCCGGCCATAGACGATCACGATCTTTGCCTCCGGGTATTTATATAGTAGGCGGCGGCAGAGCAGATCGCGAAGCCGCCGCATTTCCTGCGCGGTATGTACCTCATTCTCCACGCTGAGCGTCAGCGTGGAATACAGGCTCGTCGGCCCGAAGTTGGCGTTGACAATGGCCGCCAGCCTATCCGCCGAGAGCTTCCCGTTGAATTCTTCGCGCTCCGCCTGCGTCTGGAACCGCGGCTTTCGCGGCTTGCTGGTCTTTTTGTTCGCGCCATCGGACACGGTATACACGATCTGCGTACATACCGCCCCTGTAAACAGGCGGCGCTTGTGCCTCTTTGCCATACTCCATCCTCTTTTATACAAATAGTGATAGCTGCGCCGTATGCGCGGCGAAACGTTCCTCTTGTTTCGCGAAATAATCCTTGTTGATCTCACACCCCACGAAATCCAGCCCTGCGTCATACGCCGCAATCCGGCTGCTCCCGCTCCCAAGGTGCGTATCAAGTATCTTGTATCCCGGCTTTGCATACCGGGTGAAGATCCACGCATAGAGTGCGACAGGCTTTTGTGTAGGGTGAATCCTTTTCTCATTCTTCCGCTTATCGCCCTGCTGGGAAGTGCCGTCGGCGATGCTTTTGCCCTGCATCATTCCATTCCACATATACCGGATCAGTCTGACGCTATCATGGCAATTTGTCGCCGCGATCTCGCAATCGCTGAAGCTGCTCTCCCCGTTGCACTTATCCCAGACAATTCGTCCGGGCGGAAAAATATATTTATAGTAGTTGCAGCCCCAGACTATGATCTTCTGCGCCACCCTGTTTAGCTCATCAAAATATTCTACGCCCGGGATTTCCCACTCCGGGGAGATCGGGTAATCCCTATGCACGCCGATCTTGCTTACCCTGCTGCCGTAATAGCCCCGGCGTTCCGGGCCGCTGAAATACGGAGGGTCTACCACGGCCAGATCGAACTCCTTATCCGGCAGCGTCCGCATATACTCCATGCAGTCCATGTTGTACACAATGTTCATGGTGATTCCTCCCAATCTACCCGCTCAAAGCGTGGCCGGAGATTCCGGCCATGCGTTCAGCGGATAGAATCTTCCAGATCCTTCAGCGCTGCTTCCAATCTGCGTCTGAGGCTGCGCAGCTTGAAAAATACCAGCACGCCCAGCGCAATCCACTCCAGCGCGGATGCAAGCTCTAAAATCTCAATGATCATTTTCTTCTCCTTCTATCCCTTCCAGTGTTGCTTGGCAGTATTGGCACCGGCGCGGCAAAACGCGCTTCACGCCGCCATTTTTCCAGACTTCGATATGTGGCTTCTCCGGCCTGCCGCAGGCCGGGCAGCGGTAGACACGGAAGATATCATCCCAGCGCCACCAATTCCCGGTGCGGCGCAGCTGCTTCTCCGCGTTTTTAAGCAGCACGGTATAGCAGTCCGGCACATCCTCCGGGAACCATCCTGCGATGGGGCCGCCGTTCAGCAGGCACTTGTCGCAGTCGTCCGCCCTGCACGCCCCTATTGCCTGCATGATCTCCGCAAAGCTCATGTCCTTTTTGCCAAGCCGCAGCGCTTCCCGGCGCTTGTCTTTTTTACTCATCCCTGTTCCGCCTCCATTTCCTTTCGTTCCTGCATAAAGCCGTGCAGGAACAGTTCCAGCAGAGCGGCGGCGCGGTTGGTCAGCTTTGTGAAATCCTTCTTGCCGATCTGCAGCTTGCCGGTCGTAATAACTTCAGTCTCCGGGCGGCCAATAATCTGAATCGTCGGATTTGGCACCAGTTTCTTTTGGCCGTCCTCCACTATAAAAAGCGGAGGCGTGGACTGCTCCATGACGATGCGCGGCGGGTATGCCTCGCCCCGGAAGCTGGTATCCCAATTCAGCTTTTCATAATAGGCAACAAAATTGTCGAGGTTGTGCGCAAACGCGCCCATGATTTCTGCCATTTTGATCTCCTTTCATACTTCCACGCACTCATTGGCGCGGATATTGATTCTTTTGCCGCCGGACTCGATCACATATCCCGGCGCTTTGAAAATTGGGTACCGCTCCGCTTGGTATGTGGCTCCGATCCTTGGCCGGTATTCCGGCCCCCGTAGGCAGGACGGGCTTTCACCGTCTGCGCACCGGCGCGCCGCGCTCGCTTGACAAACGCTGCGCATTTCCGGGCGAGCCGCCCTTGACTGCCGTCAGGCGGCTTATAAAAAAGGAGGCAAGCGATGCACGAAGGCTATGCGAGACCCCCGTGTGGGGTAACGTTGACGGGGTTCCGTTCGCGCGCACGTTCCACACGCGCTTTCCCGGCGCACGGGCTTGAGGGATTTTCCGTGCGCCGGGTGCAAAGCCGGGGTTTCCTTCCGCAGCCGTCTCATGGCGGAGCGGCCGCGGCATAAGTCCGATAAAATATGTACCCCGGCTGATTGCCTATTCCTTGGTGCTGATATCCTTGTGCAGCAGGCCGTCCGCGCCCTTGACGAGCGGCAGCGCCCTGCGCCGCCCCCGCTCCTCCGGGTTCCAGCCGCATTTCAGGCAGCAGGCCGTCGTGCGGTTCATGCAGGCGTTCCCGCTTTTCGGTAGGCCGCACGGCATTCCCGTCCGGCATTCGTTTTTTTCTTCTGGCATGTTTAAATCTCCTGTATATCGATTCCAAATTTTGACCGCATGAATTTCCGGTTGCGCAGATACTCCTTTGTCCGCGTCGGCTTTGACTTCACATCTTCGACGACGAGCTTGCCGCCGAATTTGTACGAAAAGTCCGCCGTGTACCGCACCGCTCGGATCCGCTCTCCGGTCTCTGTCATATAAGATTCCTGCAGCGTGAACTGCTGCTGCAGGCGCAGATCGGAGATAATGCCAGCCCGGAGCATCACCATCAGCTCGTCATACCGCCGCGCCTCCTTCTGGCTGTCGAAGCGCAGCTCGCCGCGCTCGGCGGGCGTGCTGTGATACTTTGAGGCCTTCTTCGGCGCCGCGGCAGTCCCCGGCATCTGCTGCCGTGCATAAAGCTCCCGCATCCGCGGCGGCATGTCCGCCATCGATTCAAACCGCAAGCCGCTCATTCTGTAACTCCGTTTGTTCGCGGTTTTCCGGCTGTGCATCCAAAATCTGCGTGATGATACTCTCCAACTGTTCTGCAGCACGCATATCCCTCGCACCACGCTGCATACTTACTGTGCCTGCAGTCCTTGCACCGCACCACCTCCGCAACGTCGGCGGCGGGCTGGCGCAGCAGAAGCGTTTTCACCCGTTGAGGTGTCCAGCGCGGATTTTCCGCGTTGCTGGCTTCAAAATCTTTCAGTGCCGCTTCGCGGCTGATATATTCGTCAGGCATCGTGCACCTCCACACCTGCGTTATCCAGTATATCTTCAAGCAGCATCTCGTTGTCGTCGCCTACGTATTCACCGCGTTCATCAAAATACTGGTATGTGGTATATTCCCTTGCCTCGATTCCGGCGATCCGCCGCAGTGCCTCGTTGTATTTATCGAGTCCTCTTTCCTCCGCGTCCATTATCTCCTGCAGTTGTGCGCTTGTTATGTGCTTAGCCATCCTTCTTGCCCTCCATTCTTGCCCGCAGCAGCTTCGCGTACAGGGTGATCGTCAGCGTGTCCTCTACCACACCGGCATTTGTCTTCCAGCACGGCTTTGCCGTCAGCCCCCAGTTTGCATGGTTTCTGCTCGTGCCGATAGACATGAGGATCTTTCTTGCACGTTTTCTGGTCATGGCCTGCCCTCCATTTCCCGCAAAGCCTTCTCGGCTTCTTCGCGGGTGAGAAAAATTGTTTTCCCTATGCCGCTCTCTACGGATGGGAGGAACGGGTACGTTTCAATGTCCCACTTTCCCTGTATTGCGAAGTATTTCATGCTCCCGACTCGGTGCTCGAAGATTTCTCCGGCAAACACTCTGGATAATTTATCGCCCACCTTGCACGGCAGCACCACCACGCGCTCGTCCTTGTCGGCTTCGGCAAGCTCGCGGATGTGATGGAGCAATGTAAGCTGCTCAGTCAGCGTTTTTGATTCTTTCAGTGCGTAATCAAACAGTTTCCCCAGAGCGGTTACTTCTTCTGGCTCCCGCCCCGTGTCCTCGTAGGCCGCAAGTCGATCTGCCATCTGAACGACTTCGGTCATCGTTAAGTGGTACAGACCGTGCCCATTTACCAGAACACAATCTTCATTCCGGCTTGTCAGTCGCTCCATCGGCATCCTCCTTCCCTTGTGTTTCCCGCGAAGCCCTCTCGGCTTCTTCGCGGGTTAAAAATATGCTCTTCCCGATTGCATTTTTATCGAAAGCCGGGCCGCCTGCCGTCTCGTAGATGACCTCGCGCACCGTGTGCTCATACACCCTCACCCCGTCAGTCTCGTACACCTTGCACGGCAATATAATGACGCGCCCGTCCTTGTCGGCCTCGGCAAGCTCGCGGAGGCGGCTAGGCTCCACTCCCAGCGCCTGCGCTGCCAGATTTATCATCGTGTCCTCCGTAAATGGAGCCTTGATTTCCTCCGGCGTCAGGCCCGTGTCCTCGTAGGCCGCGAGGCGATCAACAAAATCCGCCTGGTACTGCACTCCGCTGAAATTTACCCGCCAGTATCCGTCTTTGAAATAAGTCAGTCGTTCCATAGTTCTTCCTCCACATACCGCCAGCTCTGCGGCGGGCGGGTGACCGGCTTGGGTTTTGCCTTGAGCGCTACCTCTACCTCATTTGGCACAGCGTAAAATTCCCGCAGTTCGCGCGGGGTGTCGTAAATCTTGAGATTGGAGATGTGCCAGCCGAAGCCTGTGGCAGCTCCGAGATACTGGTGCAGCTCCGCAGGCTCTAGGCAGGTTGGCCGCGCAGCATCCGACGGGATCCTTCCCGCGCCGTTAATGTTGATGATCTCATCGCACAGAAATTCCCCGATGACTTTGCCGTTTCCGCATTCGTAGATGTAGCACTTAAACGGCGTATCCATCTTCGGGCGCGTCTTGCGCACCTCGATAGTTTTCTGCCCGTTGATGATTTTCTCGCACCACTTCGGGCGGATGCTGATTAAAACAGCTATCATGCCTTGCCTCCTTCCTCCGGCGCTTCCGGCAGCGGCATCCAGTGGGTAATCAAACCCTGCGGAACCTCCCAGTTGCAACACTCCCAACCGAGCCCCGGAATATACCGAGCCGCATCCACGATGCTTCCGCCTGCGTCCTTAAAAGCGATAAGGTATCGCTTAATATAATCTGCCGGCAGCTTCTCCTCCACGCTGATCCACTGCGGCACCTTCTCCCGCAGCGCCGCGTTCTTGGCGGTCAGGCGCTCGATTGCGTTAGCAGCCGCAAACTCGATGTATTCCCGCCGATCTTGGATTTCTCCGACCTTGCAGTTTTCGCACGCGTCGTCGTGTCCAAGCCCCTTCGCGCAGCACCGCAGCGCCCGCACGATTTCCTTGTCTGTCATGCTGTGCCCTCCATTGCCTTCCCCCACGCGGCCAGTTGGGCGCGGATGGCTGCGCAGAGCTTTCCGACCTTGTCCTCGTCCTCGATGCGGCTGACAGCCTGCGTCAGTTGGTTGAATGCCGCCTGCCACTGGCTGAAATGCAGGTGCGCGGCCGTCACGTCCTTGTCGGACATGGCGAGCTTTCTGCGCAGATCCTCGATCTCTCCGGTCAGACGCTCCTTTTCCGCGTCCGAAGAGGCGGCTTCCGCCATTGCCTTTGCCGCTGTCAGCTGCTGCTTCAGCCCTTCCGCCTCCTTGCGGACGCGCTCGATCTCCTGTTCGGTCTTTGTGGTCTGCTTCCGCCATTCGTCGGTCTTTTTGCGCAGCTCCGTTTCCGCCTGCGCCCGGACCTTGGCCTCCGCGTCCCGGATTGCCTGCTCGTCGTGCTGGACAGCGACCTCGACTGGGCGATTCCGGAGCGCTTCCAGCTCGTCCGCCATGCGGCAGGCCTCGTCCTTCGCGGCGGTCAGCTCATCTTCCATGTCGCGCAGCTTCTCATAGGCTTCCTGCGCCTCTTTTTTCGCGTTCTCGGCGCGAAGGGAATCGCTGTTTGCCTGCCGCAGGGCGCTTTCACGCTCCTGCCGGGCGGCGTCCCGCTCCTTGATCGCTTTTTCCAGTTCCCGGGCGGAAAGATTCTCCGCATCGACTGCTTCGGCAAATTCCTCGCGCTCGTCTTCCGGCACGGCCAAAAGCCGCAAAGCATTGGAAATACTGAGATTTTGCAACGTTGACGATTCTGGCACAGCCCCGAAAATGCCGATCTGGGCCGCGCCGTATTCATTGAATACCCGCATAAATCTGGTCGCGGTCGCTTGGGAAAACTCCGTGTTTTCCTTCAGCCACGCGCCCCAGCCTCCATACGGGACCATGCTCTTTGCGGCCTCCAGCCGCCGACCGATCTCGACGCCATAGTAAAGCGTCATGGCCTTTGCCTGCCGGGTCAGCTCGCGGATCTCCGCGCCCAGCTTTTCCGGGGATACCATCAGATTCTGTTCACTCATGCTGCTGCCTCCTTTTTCGTTTTCGCTCCGGCACGTTTCATCCGCCGGACGTGTTCAATCCATCTGTCCACAAATTCCTGCACTTCTTTCGTCGGCGCACAGTTCCGCAGGCCGTGGTTCTGAAGCTCTTTCACTGTTTTCAGTTCCACCTGCAGGGTAAACCACGGCTCGTCCGGCGCGTCCGCGCGGCGGATAAAGAAAATGCAGCTGTCGCCGCGCGCCACGGTCGCGCCGTAGGTGCCGACGCAGTGTTGAAGGGCACTGCCCTCGTCAACCAGTTCTTCCTCGGTGCGCACCGGCCGGATGCAGATCCCGCCATCAGCCCAGGCCCACGCCTCCAGAGGCGCGACGACCTTCTCAAATGCCGGGCGGCGCTTTTCGATCTCGGCCTGCTTCCTGCGCTTTTCTTCCTCATTCCGCGCAATCCGCTCCGCCTCCACGAGCCGGTCGTGCTCGCGTTTGAGGCTTTTCGGGAGCTGGTCGTGCTCATCCCGCAGGTCAAGCCCTGCACGCAGAGCCATGTTCCAGTAGTCTAGCAGCGTTGTGATGTCGGACTTTTGCCGTTCCAGATACCGCAGGCAGCGCATGACGGTCAGCCGGCCGCGCCAGAGCTGCATGCTTTTTCCGCCCACGGCGTCCGGCAGCAGTGCCTTTTCGCTGCACAGCTTGTTCAGCTCGTAGATCTGCAGCTTTTTCAGCAGGCTCCAGTCCTCCGGCAGCCGCACCGGCTCAAACGCCCGCACCATCTTGTATTTCGCAAGATCGTCCTGCATCCATTTTTGCCTGACGCAGAAGGCAAATTCCTGCTTGTCCAGCCCCAGCATCCGGGCCGGGCGCTTCTGCTTCCAGTCGATCCATTCCAGCTTCGCGCTGTGCCCGCCGCAGTAGTCCCAGCTCTCTGTATCCCACGCGATCGCCCTTGCGACCATGCCCCCGCAGCCCTGCACGATCAGATTCTCGATGTTCCGGTGCTTCTGCCAGAGGCGCAGATACGCGACGGGCCGCGCCTTGTCCCCGGCCGATTTCAGGTACTGCGGCAGAGCGGCGTTCTCAATGGTCGTGCCGGATAGATCTTCCGGCTTGCGGAACCAGTTTTCATCCAGCGTCTTGCCCCATCTATCGTCGCAGCGCTTCACCTGCCGCCAGCTGTCAAAGTAACGGATCGTTCTCATGAATTTCTGATAGCCTGTCAGCCGGACGGTCTTTTTCTGCTCAAATACATACGCCTCATGCGGCCACATCCGGTAAACTTTCTGCGCGTCCTTGCCGATGTTCCGCTCCGCCCGCCAGCCTAGCAGGACGAATTTCTCTCCCAGCTGCCACGGTTCGCAGAAATAGATGTTGTCGTCGATCCCGGCCCGTGACAGCTGCCCGATGTGCTTTGCCCGAAGCTCCGCGCCGCACTGCGGACAGCGGAATTTGTCCTCCGGGCCGATCTGCATGATGCCCTCCACGAAGCCGAACGGCGCCCAGCCTCTGCCGCAGTCCGCCCCTCTGACCTTCTCTGCGATCCAGGTGCCGCCGCAGGCCGTGCAGGCCACGGACACAGCGTTTTCCTGTATGTCGGTCAGCGGATCGCGGTAATATGTATCCCTGTAGATAGCGTACTCTGTTTTGAATTTCGTCCGGATGCACCAGTCCAGCGCACCCTCGGACGGCTGCCTCGGCAGCCGCTCCTCATAATCGATCTGTTCGCTCATCCGAAGAAATCCTCCAGATTCACGATGTTTCCGGCCGGTGCAGGAGGCGCTGCTGGTTCCGGTTTCGGCGCGGCCGTCTGCTCCGGCAGGCCGAAATATTTGCGGATGATCTTCTCGGCCTCCGGGCCGGTGCAGCAGCTGCCGTTTTTCTGCGCGAACGCTCTGATTTCGGCCTCGCAGCCCTTGAGGCTCATGCCGCCGTGCTTCAGATCGTCCAGCACCAGCTTTGCCGCCGCCTCATCCGGCGCGATCATCTCCAGCAGCTGCTCGCCGCACATCCACACCGGGCCACGCGGACCCTGCTGCTTGCGGATGATCTCCGTTACCTCTTGCAAATATGGATTTTTCATGCTATACTCTCCTTGTACTTGATTTTCACAGAGAAGCGCAGGCTTCTCCGCCCTCGACCGGTTCCAGCCGGGCGAGGGCATTTTTTATCCGAACATCCTGTCCGGCTGATAGCCGAGTTTGGCCACGCTGGCCGTCTGGTGGTATTCCGGCCGCTTGAAGCTGTAGCCCCAGCGCTTGGCCGCCCAGAACAGGGCCGCCGTTTCATCCGCTGCGTGGACGGTCAGCTGCCGCCCTGCGTAATCCACCACGAAATAGTGCTTCCCGGCGTAGCCCGGCTGCTCGACGATATCCGCGCGCCTCGCGGGACGCTCGCCGGGGTAATCGATGCTATTTTGCCGCATAGCTCTTGCCCCTCCTGTCTTTGTTTGCCGCCCGCTCGATCTGCCGGATGGCGGCTCTGTCCGGCTCCAGGCTGATTTTGTCCCGGTGGTTGACATCATAGATGTGGTTGCGGATGCTCTCATAGAGCGTCCAGCTGCAGCAGCGTGTGCTGCATCCGGCCTCGCGGCTTTGGCAGTCCTTCCCGCATGGTGACGGGACCTGCCGCATGCGCGGCGCGTAGATCTGCGCCGTCATAGCGCTTCGTCCTGCACGCACAGGAGCCAGTACGCCAGCTTTTGCAGCCGCGTCTCCTGTTTGAGCAGTTCGTCGGTTGTCTCATGATCGACGCGCGGCATTTCGCACAGGAGCGCCCGATCATTCTTGAGATCGTCCGCGTAGGCGTTCACCGCCTCGATCACGTCCGCCAGCTGGTCAGGGCGGAATCCGACCGTGATCTTCCGCTCCTTCACAGGCATATCCCTGTGAAGAACGTCATCATCGACACGCCGCCCAGCATGGCCGCGACGTCCACCGTCTTTGCGCAGCCCGCAATGATGCACAGCGCGAACGCCACGCCCGACAGCCAGCAGCACCCAAGCCGCGCCAGCCGCCGCATGGCCTTGCGCATCTGGTATGCCTCCCGGAGCCGCGCCTGCCGCTCCTCGGTCGATTCCTCCGGCTCATACCCGAGCCGCTCTGCAAGATTGGTTCTCATTCTGTCAACTCCTTTGTCTCCGGCACAAATTCCGCCGATTTTACCAGCGCCTCCATGCGTTCACACATTTCGGCCTCTTTTCTGTAGCTTTCCGCGATCCGCGCGGCCACTTTCTTGCGTTCTCCGGTTTCCTTTGCGGCGGCGTTTTCTCTTTCAGCCGCCGCAAGGCTTGCTCTGATCGACGCCATCTCCACCGCAAATTTCAGTTCAGTCCATTGCGCGGCCGTGAGCATCAGCTTACGCATTCCGCTTATCCTCCTTCGCTTCCTGCATCCGCCTGACGATCTGCGCCAGCCGGGCATTTTGTGTAACGAGCTTCTGCGCGTCCAGATCCAGCCCCTTGCGCTTCAGCCCGTTTATGATCTGCGCTGCCTGGCACTCACACACCAGCGCCGCATCTACCAGATCATGCAGCTCCTGCGCATCCAGCGTCAGGGTGTATGTACGGGCATTTGCCATGGTTAATAGCCTCCTTCGTGTTCCAGCAGCCAGTTTTTCAGCTGCACCTGCGCGGTTGCAAAGCACAGCTCCGCGTCGCAATCCTGGACGTTGACGAGTTCTTCGTCGTCCCCGTCGTAGGCGGTTCCCCTCCGCCACACCCGGACGCCCCAGTCCGTCACTTTGCTGTAGGTGATCTCAAGGTGCATCGGGTAGGTCTTCACCTTCTCGGCAAAAAACTTGAGGAAATCATCCATTCCCAAGCTCCTTTCTGAGTCGCCCCTCGATGGCTGCGCAGCGCTCTGCATGCTCACATCTGATCTTTGTATCCGCGAAGCCCTCAGCGTGCCTCTCGCATGTGCTCCCGTATGCCGTCAGTTTTGTCACCGTCGCTTCAAACAGCGGGCAGTTTTGGCAATAATCCTCTACGATCAGCTCTATCACGTCTTCTTCGCCTCCTTTTGTTCCTGTTCCCGGCGGTATTGTTCCGCCGTCCAGCGGGCAAATGCGTCGATCACGGGCTCGCCGTTTTCTTCGCCGGGATGCTTAAATTCAAAAGTTTCGCCGGGGAGAAATCTCCCATCCGGCCCCCGTTTCCCAAAAACGGCGATCATAATCTCACGCCTCCGATACCGTGAACACATGGCCCCGGATCGCAAACTCGTCCACGAGCTTATCGTATGCGTTCTTCGCTGCGGCCTCTGTGGGGTAGTACGCAATGACTACGTAGTTTTTAATCAGCGCCCAGCGATCTTCGCAGTCATAGCTGTGGCCGGTCGTAACATTCCCGAGCTCGCAGACCTTTCCGCCCACAATGTCGACAAGAACAGTTCTGCGCTCTACGTGGATGAAGTCTCCGTGATCGAAGGAGCAGCAGCACATATTGTTCGGGTTGTTGATGTAATTCATAGCAGATTCTCCTTTTTGTTTTTTATGTACGCGCCATCCGGCGCGTTAGTTACTGGCGACCGGCAGGCGGCCTTCGGCGGCGGCATTCTCAAGGATCCGCCATGCAACGCGGCGGGCCGCCTGCCGGTTGGCTTCCTTCTGCTCCGGCGTCAGGCGGCGCAGATAGTTGTCCGCAATCAGCGCTGTGCAGTTTTTCAAGTGGTATTCCGCCACGATATGCGGTTCTTCCTCCGCAATGGGATCATAATGCTTCGGCATGATTTCAGCCTCCTTCCGGCTTTAGCTTTTCCTGAATTGGAAATATTACACAGAATTAAGGTTCCGATTCCAGCAAGCTCACAATGCAGACCATCTGCTCCGTCAGCTTTGCGAGATCCTCGTTTGTGGTTTCCTGCTTCCGGCTTCGCTCGGCCAGCAGTTCCAGCTGCTCTTCGAGTTTCTGCCGCAGGTCGTCGTCGAGTACCATTAGACGGCCTCCTTCGGCTGCTTCTTCGGCGTGTCCAGCATGGCCGTCATGCCCTGCACGAAGATCAGCACCTTTTCGCGCGCCTCCGGCGTCAGCTTGTTCATTTCAGCGGAAATCTTCTCCGCCTGCCGCTTCTGTTCTTCCGGCATTTTGCTCCCCCCTTTCATCTAACTTGTGAGTATAGCATAACACCTAAGTTAGTCTTTGTCAATATTTTTCCTCGCATTATTTCATTTTTTTATTGACACAGTTAGATTCCTGTTGTATGATATCGCCGTGGAGGTGATATTATGAACGAGCGCATACGCCAACTTCGGAACGATTTGCATCTTTCTCAGGCCGAGTTTGGTGCAAAAATAAACTTATCTCAAAACTATATATGGATGATTGAGAAGGGCGACCGTACACCCAGCGACCGTACCATTGCGGATATTGCCCGGGAATTCGGCGTTTCCCTTGCCTGGCTCGAAGACGGCGAAGGGGAAATGTACGTGAAGCGCAGCGCGAACGAAGAGCTTGGCCTGCTGGTCGCGAACATCATGTCTGACGCGGACGATTCCTTCCGCAAGCGGTTCATAACGCTGCTCATGGCCCTTCCGCCGGAGGACTGGGGCAAGATTGAGCGGTTTATCGATGAGCTGCAAAAGAGCGATTCAGCAAAAAGCACCGAGGGCGGATAACCGCCTCGGTGCTTTTTGTCGGTTTTTGGCGTTGAAATTTGTGGAATATTGCGGATTGAACCCGCTCCTGCTGCGTGGTAGAATTTTCATGTATTGATTTATGCGGTTTTGCACCGTTCTGCGAGGAGGCTATGATGCCGATGCAAAAACAAAATTACACTGTTATATGTCCCCGCTGCGGCGTGGAGTTTGACGAAAAGGAGAAATTCTGCCCGCATTGCGACACGCCGAACCGGAAAATGATCTGCCGCTCCTGCGGCGCTCAGATCAACGCCAGTGAGCGCGTTTGCAAGGTATGCGGCGCAAAAAACAGGAGAAAAACCGGTTCTTCGAGGAATTTTATTCTGATCGGAGCCACCGTATTGGCCGCTCTCGGCATCTTGCTCTTTCCGAAGCAGCCTAAGCAGGCGGATCAGCCGCCCGCACAGGCACAGGAGGCGGTTTCCCAGACGCCGGAAACGCCCGAACAGTCCATCGCGCAGGATGCACCTGAACAATCTTCGCAATCCTTCAACGTGGAAAAGCACTCCGGGACGTTGTTCAGCGGCGGGACAGTCGAAATCACAATTCCGTCTGACTACATAGGCGAAGACGCCACACAGGATGAGCTTGACGCAGCAGTCGAGCGGACAGACGGCTTTAAATCCGCCACGCTGAATGCAGACGGCTCCGTCACGTATATCATGACGGAGGCCTGCCATAAAAAACTAATGCAGGATATGGCGCAGCAGCTTGACAGCAGCCTTGCTGATATGGTAGGCTCTGAGGACTACCCGAACGTCACTGCGATTGATTCCTCCGACGACTACACAAAATTCACCGTCACACTGTCTTCCGACACTGTAAACCTTCAGGAATCTCTCATGACCTTGGTGTTCTATATGAGCGGCGGCCTGTATCACTATTTCAGCACGGGCGAACCGGTTGACAATATCAATGTCCGCTTTATAGATCAGTCCGGCAATCTCTTGCAGGAAGCAAATTCAAAGGATGTCGATCCCGACGCGCTCTCTTCTGACGTCAATTCCGACGTCAGCGAGGCAGACCCCCCTGTGGAAACTACTTCTCCAGATCCTTCTCAGGGTAAGTCCGCTGGAAAATTCGTCGCAAGCAAGGATAGCGACAAATTCCACAAACCGAGTTGCCGATGGGCCAAAAAGATACTGAGTGAAAATGAAGTCTGGTTTGATTCTTCGGACGACGCCATAGCCGCCGGATACGGCGCGTGCGGGACTTGCAATCCAAAATAACCTGCCGAACAATAAACACCGCCCCGGCCTGATAAGCCGGAGCGGTATATGTATAACCTTTTATGCAAGGGTGAGAATCTTGGTATGAAATTTACATCAACATGGCGGATTTCAGATCCGCTCGCGCAGTATATTGTCTATCTGCGCAAATCCCGCAAGGATATGGAGGCAGAAGCACTTGGGCAGACCGACACGCTCAAGCGTCACCGGGCCGCACTCTTGTCTCTGGCCGAAAGCAGCGGCCTGAACGTCGTGGAGATCTGCGAGGAAGTCGTGACGGGTGATTCTATCGCCGTCCGTCCGGAGGTGCAGAAGGTCTTGCAGCTTGTCGAAACCGGCAGCTATGCGGGTGTCCTCGTTATGGAGGTCGAGCGTCTGGCGCGCGGCGACACCATCGACCAGGGCATTATTGCGCAGACTTTCAAGTATTCCAATACAAAGATCGTTACCCCGAACAAAGTCTATGACCCAAACAACGAAATGGACGAGGAATACTTCGAGTTCGGTTTGTTCATGTCCCGGCGGGAATACAATACCATCAAGCGCCGCCTGTCGCGCGGGAAAGAGGCTTCTTTGCGCGAGGGTAAATGGATCTCCGGGAAAACGCCATTTGGCTGGCTTCGGGAGAAGCTGCCAAACGACAAGGGCTATAAACTCATCCCGCACCCGGAACAGGCCCCGATCCTCCGCCAGATTTATGATTGGTATACCGGCGAGGGCTGCACGCGCATCGGTTCTTACGCCATTGCTTCGCGGCTGAATACTCTCGGCATCAAGACGAATTCCGGCAACTCATGGACAACCTCCGCTATTCTGGAATTGCTTCGTAACCCGGCAAATGCCGGATGGATCAAATCCGGCGGCAGGCCGGAGACGAAGCGTATCGTTGACGGCTCTGTCGTCGTCAGCCGCCCGCGCACCCGGCAGGAGGATTTGAAGCTCTATAAAGGCTTGCACGATGCTCTGATCTCACAGGCGCAGTACGATAAGGCCGTTTCGCTGAGTTATTCAGTTGTCGCTCCGCGCGGCAAGGGCGCATGGAAGACCGTTACCAGCCTTGCCGGGCTTGTTCGCTGCGACCAGTGCGGGCGCGTCATGGTTCGCAGAGCGTCTTCCGGCGATCGGCGTCCGTCATTCATGTGCCCAACGCAGGGCTGCCCCACTGTAAGTTCATGGTATAGCGAGGTTGAAGAAGCTTTGCTTGACGCTCTGCGTGATTGGCTGCGTGAGCTTGAGGTCGGCGAGGCTGACACCAACGACGACCATTCACTGCTAGACGCGCTCTCCGCTTCCATCAACGCTGACCAGAAGCAGCTTGCTAAGCTGGAGGCGCAGGAAGCCCGCGCATACGAGCTCGTCGAGACCGGCGTTTACACCCCAGAAGTCTTTCTTCAGCGATCTCAGGCGCTGGCCGCAGATAAACAGGTGATTGTTTCCCGCGTCGAAGAGAACCAGCGCGCGCAGGACGAAATCACGCGTGCCAAGCAAGCACGCGCCCGTCTCGCCCCCGCTGTTCGCCATGTGCTCGAAGCGTACCCCCTTGCAGCGACTCCGCAGGATAAAAACGATCTGCTCAAAACTGTCCTGCAGAAAGTCCTTTACCATAAGCGTTCAAAATCCTATTCCAAAGCAGGCAGCGATATGTGCCTAACCCTTTACCCCCTCACTGATTGATTTGCCGCCTTCCCTTTCAGGTCTACAATTACGTGGGCCGCATGAATGTAGCCCACGTAATTGTAGATACCAACAAGCGCCGAAGCGAACAACTCGCTTCGGCGCTTATTTTAAGATTCCCAGAATAATTTGCAGGATCACGCAGAGCTGTTCCAGTGTTGCTTCGTTTAGTAATAAGTCGATTCTTTTCCGTGTCTTTTCCATACGCGCCTCGATTCCTCACAAAATATCTTGCTGTTTTTCGTTGATTATTCCAGTTGTTATTTCCTGTAGGTTGTACTATGATATGTAATAGATTCCATTGATCGCCGTTTCCTAGTATCTTACGGGCGTTTTTTCTTTCTTTTAATTTTCTTTTCCTGCTCGATCTCCAAGATATACTGTTGGAATCCCTCTTCCCCAAGCATTTCTTTTATTTCTTTTTCCGCCGCTTTCTCCTTTGCGCACAGTATCAGAAGCAATAAGAGATCTGCGGCAAGTGCAGCAAGCAACGCAATTTCAGCAATTTTTAACCACATAGATATTCCATCCTTTCTTAATTCAGCACACGCGGCCCCCGGCGTTCGTCCCGTTCCTCGCCTACGTCGGCGACGCAGGCGAAGAGTAGCGGCACGCCCTTGATGTAATCCACGCTGACGCTGTGCACGTCCGTCAGCTTCGCGCCGTCGACCGTCACGTCTACCCGCCCATTGTTTACCCGGATGTTGATGCACTCCATGTTTTTCCTCCTTGTCAACAATTATAGAACGATTGTTCTAAAAATCAACTTGGCATTATAAACAAACTGTTTGTGTTATTTTCTTCGCTCAGAAGGCCGTTGGTGTACCGTTTATGGGACTGATATTCTGATATAATATTTCGTTTGATCGGCCCCATCGTATCTTACACATACGATGGGGCCTTGCAGCAGATACCGCGTTAGCCATCTATCTGCTACGTCTCCAGCGTAGCAGAACAGGGCGTTAAATGTCCATACACAAAATAGAAAAGTGTATGTCCATTTTGGAAATTTTCGCTAAAACTGTTCTTCATTTTTGAGAATTCCCACGAAAATATATTTTCATTTTTGAAAAAAACGTGGAAAACGGGCTCTATTTTAAAAAAACTTTTCTGCTGACGAAAAAAATGATTGTTGGAGGCGCATTATTTTGACAATTGAAGATTCCGCTTTGTTTTCCGAGGCTTTCCGCGAACGAATACGGGAAGAAAAGAAAAAGTCCGGGTTGACCATCGATCAGGTCGTCGAAAATGCTGGCGTTTCAAAAACGGCTGTGATAAAGCTGCTTTCAAGCGGCAAAGTCGAATTGAAACTGAACGATTGCATTGCTCTCTGCCGTTTCTTTGGCCTTTCCATAGATGAGATGTACGGTCTGCGTGCACCCGCCCCCGCGGCGGAGATCCCGCGGAAACTTTTAGACCGTAATCGCGATTTGGAGATCGAGAACGCGAGGCTGCGTGCCTCAAACGAAGCTCTGCGGGCACAGATATGCTCTGTTCACTCAATCGCCTACATTCTTCTGTTTATCTCGGCCCTGCTGGCTATGTCTCTGATCGCTTACCTTGTCATCGACGCACAGATCAAAAACGCCGGACTCATTCAGGGCGGCTCGCTGTCCGCGCTCGCGTGGGCCTTTATCGCCCTGATTGCAGCGGCAGTGATCTTTGGCGGCATCGCGATCGTCCGCATTATCCGGCGCGAAAACAAGGATTCTATTTCGTGCAACAACCCTTGAATTGCAAACGAGGAGGCCGCGGCCTCCTCGTTTTTGTTTTGTTTGCCCTCGGCGGATTAGCGGCTCTCTCCCCTTTTTATTTTTTGCATAACAGAATTGTACACTCTCGCGTTGACGACCGCAAGCGTGTCCATCAGCTCGTCCATGATCGGCCAAACGGTGGACGGTTTCTTTCCCTCTATGGCTCGTAAAAAGTCGCTGTCGCCATAGCTGCCTACTGTCTGCGGGGCCGATGCCTGCGGGGCTTCCGTCTGCACTATGGGGGCAGAGTCGCCGGAATAGGCGTGCAAGCGTGTGCCCCGGCTCCCCTGCTCATCCTTCTGCATCTGCTGGCGGATCACGTACAGATCCGCCAGCATGGCGTAATTGTGATAGCTGGATTCCTCATATTCCAGCCGCGCTATCTCCTTGCGGATCTCGGCTTTATCCAGCATATCGCGCCTCCTTATGCCCGCTCGATCTGCTCCATGCAGCGGCGGATCGCGTCACGGGTTTTATCGTCGTCCGCGTCGCGCATCATATCGTCCAGCTGCGCGCGCATATGCTCGCGGGCGTCTGTGCGGCTGTAGCGGCCCATTGCGTCGCGGCGGCGGCCACGGTAAGAGCTGCCCCGGCCATACGTGCCGCGCATATCCGCCTCCCACTCGCCGTCGCGGGAATAGCCGCCGTCTTCAGCCATCTCGATCTTGTAGGTATTCTTGATGGAGCTGGTCAACTTCTGGATCGCGTCCAGATCGCCCGCAGACATTTCACGCTTGTCGGCGATTTCGTCAAGCTCTTTGCAGAGCATTTCACGCAGGTTTCTCAAATCGTACATATTGCATCCTCCTTTCACGATACGCGCTCGACGATCATATTGCTATTTGCGAAACTGATCGCCTGCGAGCTGGTGTTCTTCGCCGCTACAGTCAGGCAGCAGCCGCGCGGGACTTCCACGAATGTGGAAACGAAGATGTTGAAATAGTTCTCAACAGCCGCAGGGGTTACGGCCGCTGTGGCGCTGCTCAGAGGTTCGCCGTTGATTGCAAGCGCAGCGGTAATGGTGCCTACTGTTCCGCCTGTAGGGATAGCGATATTCGCGCCAAAGGATACGCGGAACTTTGCCTTGCATTGCTGCGTAAGCCCGCGCAGCGTAACGAGCCCGCTTCCTTCGCGATGTACGATGCACGGCTTTCCGCAAGCCGCCGTGGAGATCAGCGGGACGTTCTGCCCAGCGGCGACAGTTTGAATCCCGGATGATGTAAATTCAGCCATAAAATCATTCCTTTCATAAAAATACAGCGGCGGGACGATTGCCCCGCCGCGTTGCTATCGAGTATCGGCAATGGGGGCCGATCATTTTCGTGAGGCCACGAAAAAGCTCTACGGTATGGAGTTGTTACGCCGCGCAGCCGCCGCAGCCGTAGTTGTATCCGCCGTTATAGCCGTTGCATCCTGCGTACTGGTACGGGGCCGGGACCGCGAAGGACGGAACCGGACGCGGGTTATAATATGCAAGCTGCCCGCTCACGTAGTTACGCAGATCGAGCGTCTGTGCGTTCTGGCTTGCCGCGAGGTTTGAAACGAAGAGCTGCTGCGCCTGCTCGGCGATCTTGGCATCCTTTGCAGCCAGCTCCTGCGCCGTCAGACGCTGGTCGATGCTGCGGAAGCCGCAGTTCATCGCGTCGATGATGTCGCGCGTGGTGTTCTGCACGGTGTTGCGGGTGTCGCACGCCTGCGTCGCCATGTCGTAGCGAACCTGAGCAATTGCCGCACGGTTTTCGCAGCAGCAATTCTGCGACTGCATCTGCATCTGGAACAACTGCTGCATAAGCGCGGCCTGCTGGTTGCAGCGGGAAAGCTCAGCCTGCGAGAAGCCGCTGGTCACGGCCTGCGTTACATTCGCGAAGCCGTTGAGCATGCCAGTGTTCATGGCGTAGAAGCCATCACAGACACCGTTGTTTACGCTGTCAAGCTTGCGCTCGATGTTGGAGAAGTCAGAGGCCAGCACATAGCCGTCTACAACGCCGCCGGAATTTCTGCCGTTGTTGCCGAATCCGTTTCCATTGCCGCCCCAGCCGCAGAAAATGGCAAGGAACAGGATGATGATCCACCAGCCATTATCACCGCCGAAGCCGCCCCAGCCGCCACCTGTCATGCCGGTAGGCGCGACGGGCATTGTCATGGTCGGGGAGCCGTCATTCAAACTCATATTTTTCATTCCTTTCGTAGATTCAAAAGATTTATCTCAATCGTGGCCACGATTTTGATCGTTCAACTGTTCGGAATTCCCGAACTATTGCAGCAGTTGCCGGAATTGCCCCGCCACCTGCTGCAGCTGGTTCAACTGCTGCTGCGTGATTTTCCCGCTTTGTACCAGCTTCTCAACCTCTGCTTTTGGATCACCCTGAAAGCTGTTCTGGAATTGCCGGAACTGCTGTATCATGTTCTGGAACTGCCCCATCGGGCCGGGCAGCTGTCCGCCGCCGAGGGCGTTAAACAGTGGGTTCATTGTCCGCCTCCTTCATCTTTCGCGGCCTGACGCTTGGGGCGGACAGCTTCGCCACAAGCTCCTCAAACTCCCTGCGGGTCACATATTCTTCGCTCATGTCTTTTCGCGGCGCTGCGGGCGCTGGCGTGGCCTGTGCGCGCTCCACAAGATCATACGTTGTCATGGTCGGCTTTCCGCTTGCGTCGGCCTTTTTGACGTACACGACCGGCGCGTTCATATCCCAAAGCGTTACTGCGTTGTTGGGCGCGACAATAAAGTCGTTCGCCGCCTGCTCGTTCGGAACCCAGATGATCGACTGATTCTGCGGCTGCTGGGGCTGCGGTTGGTAAGCCGGCATCTGCGGCGCGGGCTGATACTGCGGACGCATCTGCATCTGCGGCTCCTGCATCTGCGGCATGGGCGGCTGATTGTAAATCGGCTGCTGATACACATACGGCTGTTGTCCAAACATCATGTTTCCTCCTTTGCCCAATAAAACAGTGGAATTTCACTCCCAGAATCCCACGTGTCAAAATAAGTCCCATCCTCTACGCACACAACGTGGCTTGATAACGCCAGCACATACACGCCGCGCGGATGATCTGCGCAGAAATCCGCGACGGTATAGCAGTCCGGGCACGTGTTCGGGATTACGTTCCGGGTAAAGCCCTGCTGCCGGAGGTAAGCGCTCCATACGCTGTTTGCGCTCGGCAGATCTCCCATGATGAGTCCTTGCAGGCACAATCCGATATACACCTCGTCCCAGCTCTTCCCGGTCGCCTTTGCGATGGCCCGGACGGTGCAGTCCCCGACTTTCAGCCCGGCGGGGTTTGGATTAAAATAAGAAAAGCCCATACCGAACACTCCTTTGATGTGTTCAGTATGGGCCTTTTTGCTGCTTCTTGTGCCTCAGTTGTGTATCAATTTGGTTCAAAATTTAAGCCCGCGGTTATTCCACGGGCTTGTTTTGCTGCATATATCCGTCGATCCACCCACGGATCAAGGCGCTGGGCGTTGTGCCGTTTGCTTTTGCGGCAGACTTAAAATCGTCAGCAAGGTCGCGCCGCATCTTGCAGCTTACCAGCGTCATGTTTGTGGCGTCCCACTTGTCGCGGGCGCGCTTTTGGGCCTCACTCGGCATGATTCACCCCCTGTTCTCATCGCCACATGGCGACGCACTTCGCAAGCATACGTCCGCTTGCGCTGCGGATGCTCATCGTTCCCTTAATTGCGTCGCCGTCCAAGCGTTCCGCCGATTCAATGTAAACCGTGGTGATCGTCTCGTCCTGCGTGAAAAGGAATCCGTCACCGGCTTCGGTTTCGGCCACCCGGATAAAATCCGGAAGTTCAACTTCGGCGTGGAGCCAAGTCCCGGGGAAGTTTTCCTTTGCCTTGGCCTTGATGATGATTTTATCCGGAACGTTCCGGAAATCAGAACGGATGCGGTAAAGATGTGCAATCATTTTTTATTCCTCCTCTAAATCTGCGCGAAGTTCATCGGCCCATGCTTCTATTTCCGCCCGGCAGTGGGCCGCGTACTCTTCATATGTTTCGAAATCCCCGATAATGTATCGGATATTGGTAAGCCTGTAGATTTCGAATGTATGGATATCCGCGAAACGGTCCGCGATCTTATGCCCTTGCAGGTTCTTGTCGTAAGGTTCGTCTCCTACTGGAGCCATAACCTTCGCCAGGATTTCCGTTTGTTTCTCATACCATGCGTTGCGTTCTTCCTGCGTCGAAAACCGCATCGGTTCCTGTGCGCGGCCTGCGTCGCGCCCGGCCTCCATGATTCTTGTGATTTCTTTTACGTTTTCCATTTTAAGATCCTCCTTCTCAGCGCAGTGCGTCGATGATCTTCGACGCGTTGGACTCCGTTACGATCAGCTCAAGCTTTTTTACAACATCGACGATCGTAATCTTGGAAGTGCGGGCTACGATTGCCGGGCGGTTTTTCGTGAACCATGCTTCGACGGACAGGCCTTCCGATTCCGCCCGCTTCTCTGCTGCGGCGTGCCATTCTTCACTCATGTTTTCGAGCCGGACTTTATCTTCCACCGCGAAGAATCTGGCGAGCTTTACGTGGCAGCCCGCAAGATCACGAGAGATGAATTCGTCGCGCAGGGCCTCTGCATAGGAAATCTGCTTTTCGGAAACGCCGGTGATCTTGGGAAGCGGATGCTCGGTTCCGAAGTTCTCGGCAATGTACGCATTCAGTTTGGAAGCCGCTTCTGCCTTTTTTGCTGCGGCATGGCAGGACGGGCAAACAGTAACGTGTTCCGCAGCCCATTCTGCATAGGAATCTGCGTCGCTTCTGTTGATGCAAGTGCGGACGTGTTCGAACGTGCCTCCGCAGATTTCGCATTTGCAAGTGATCTTCGCCTTTGCCATCGCTGTACCCTCCGTAGTTGGTTTTGTTTTGCTTTATCTTATGTACCTATTATATACCGTAATACCGTATATGTCAATAGTTTTTTTAAAAATAAGCGCCGATTTCTCGGCGCTTATCTCAGTTATACAGTTTGCTGGATGTCCGCTGCATCTCCCGCATGATCTCCGGGAGGCGGCGCTGGACCGTGGCGCGGCCCAGGAACAGCTCCGTCGCGACGTCGACCTGCGGGAGCTTGTCGACAAAATAGAGCTGCGCGATCTTCTCATTTTCCCGGCCAAGATTGGCCTGATAGATCACGGCCTCCATATCCTTGCGGGTCAGACGGCCCAGCTCTGGCGGCAGCTTGGCCCGCGCCTGCGGCGACATACGCCCCGCCTCCTTACTTATCCTTGTGATTCAGCACAGCGATATTGCCCTTGTTGCTCACTTCGAGATCCAGCGCAGCGGCCAGATCGCGCACCTTGACGTAGTTCGTGCCGTCTTTCAGGATGCGCTCAACGGCGACTTCCTTGCCGTCCACGATGATTTTGCTCTTTTCTACCATTTCGGTTTCCTCCTCTGCATTTTTTCCATCTTCGAGGGCCATCACGGTATGGCCCTCGCTTACCAGTACGTCCCCGCGCAGGAGATTCGCGTCCGTCGTTAGATACTTGCTGCCGATCAGCAGCTCGAAGTCTCCCGTTGCGGGCCAATCGTGCAGCATACAGTAGGTGGTGCAGCTGTTGCCCTGCCGACGGTAGAGCGCTTCGACCGACGCGCAGCCTGCGGCCACGGCGCAAAGCATCATGAGCGCGGAGCAGTCCGTCTCCACAGGCTTTGCGATCCTGCTCACGTCCCATCCGACGGCTCTGGCTGCCTCATACGCCGTGTTCCTGTTGTCCATGTCGTAGCCGATGTTCCGGTTCTTAATGGCCGCCTCGCACGTCTGCGCGGCCCGCTCGGCCTTTTTGCGGCTCTTGTAGCGCAAGATGCCGAGCCAGCGGCCATTGTACCAGTTGGAGATATTCAGCTCCCGCCCGGTCTGATTGCCGGGCTGCTGGTTGCGGCCGCCCGTCTCGCCGAGACTGGCCTGCCCAATTTTGATGCTCATGCCCGCTCACTCCCGTACAACTCGTGATGAAGCTGCAGCACGGCGGCCTCGATCAGCTGATCGATTGTAGATACGTCGAACCGGATTCCGTGTTCGGCCAGAAAATTGATCACATAGGCTTTCTTTTCCTCGCCGTCCGTTGCCGCGTAGAGCTGTTCCGCCGCTTTTACGCCGATTTCGACGTATGTTTTGATGGTTTGCAGTTTGTTAGCGTCGATCTTGGTTTTGAGCCACGGGATCAGAAACGCCGAGACGAGCGCGCTGATGAGCGCGATCACTGCCGAGATGATCTGTGTGTAGTCCATAAGTATGCTCCTTTCAATCTTTCAGCACGATCTCCGCGATGCGTGCTGCCGCTTCCGGGCCGTATTTCTCGGCCCATTTGTCCATGTATTTCTGCGCGTACTTCGCGCGGTTCTCATTCTTGGCTTTCCAGAGGTAAAAGCCGCTGGAGGCCGTTGTTTCGGCCAGCACCGCAAGCGTGATCTCCGTCAGATCTGCGCCTGCCGCGCAGGCGATGATGAGCGCGAGGCTGACGAGCGCGCTGCAAATCAGCCATTTCTTGCTAAACTCCATTGCTATGTCCGCACTGCGCCTCCAGCTGGTGCAGGAACTTTTTCACGTCGCCGTTTCCGCCCAGCTTTACGTATTTCTGCCCGGCAATCAGACGTTCAGCCATTGGCATTTCCTCGCTCATGATCGTAAGGCGGAGGATTGCCAGATACTGCTCATCCTGATGCTCCTGCATTTTCCCGAGCTTTTTGTCGATCTCGGCTAGATGCGCCTCCTGCGTTGTGGCCTTGCCGCGCTTTTTCTGAACCGCGCTGACGATGGCATTGACTACCGCCGTCAGCGCGGATGAGCCAAGCGCGGCGCAGGCGAGGGTGACGATGATGGTTTTGGTGTCCATTTTTCTGTACCTTTCTCTTTTATTTTGCCGGGCTAATCGTCCGCCATTTTGATGTAGGTGGTGGTATCGCTGGAATAGCTGATCGTCGGCAGCGTCGTGCCGCCGAGGGCTGCGTAGAGGGCCGGGTAGGCCGTCTGATCGAAGGTTGATCCATCGCACGCGTGCCACGGGGCAGAGAGCACGCGGACGGTCGTGAGGATATCGCCGATGTGATAATTCGGCTCCGACAGCTTCCCGAATGCCTCATTTACCATCGGGTTCGCCGGTGCGTCGCCCGCTCGCCAGATCTTTGCAGCGCTCTGTGCCGTCAGCAGGTTCCCGGCCGTGAGCGGCGTTCCGGCCTCCAGCGGCTCGTCCTCTGGGCGAATCCATTCATAGCGCAGGCGGTTACCGCTCGCGTCATATACCCCGTACCGGACGGCCCCGTTTGCGAGATCGTTTGTGCCGATTCTATCCCGCATGGCTATTCCTCCAGCGCCTTGATGTAGGCATTGCTTCTTGTGTCCGTCCCGATGGTAGGGATTTCTTTTCCCGCCGCGCTATAATCGCAGTACGCCAGCCCATTCGACGATATGTATGCCGCCTCCCCGTCCGGCGATAGTGCAATACTGTCGACGCTGCTCCCCAGTACATCTCCATATACCGGGCCGGATGCTGGAGCGCTGATTGCAATGATCTTTTCCGCTCGATCAGCACTTTCAGATTCGCTTGCGGTTTCCGAAAGCACCAAAAGCCCGTTTTCGTATTTGCCGTTCGTATAGTTGTCGAGCAAGTAGCTATCGGTTTTGTAGGAAACCACCTTCCCGTTTTCCCACGTTGCACCGTAGTCCGCAGAATACCTGTATACCATATATCCGCTATACATCGTGGTCCCCGCGCCAGAGAAAGCAGCGTTCACCAGTGCAAAAAAAGCAATTATATTTGCGCCACAGTGGTAAGCCGACATTAGGGCGTGATAGGTGTACGTCGACGGCTGGTTGAAGGACGGAGTTAATTCTTCGATGTTTACGCTGCTGACTGCCTCCCACGTCGGATTGATCAGGGTTTTTGCCTTTGAAGTCTTCAGTGTGCCGCTGGTGCTACAGTTCAGTTTGTAAAAGCAGTCCTTTTCTTCGGCGTAAAAAACAATTCCGCTGCTAAAATCTGGGATGCTTACTATTTCCTTTGTTGTTTGGTTTACGTAGCTGGCACTTACTTGTCTTCCCGTGTAATTGTTATAGGCTCCGTATTCGCCTCTTACTACGTAGATATACAGAACGTTTGGCGTAATAAACATCTTCAGTCCAGAGCTTCCAGGCAGGCTGCCGCTTGCATATAGCGCAAACGGCGTATCAAGGCTACGCGTTGTGTACACTCCGTTTAACTCTGTGGAGTCTCCGGAAAAAACAGCGTAATAAGTGCCGTTTGCATACTGCACATCCGATACCAACGAGAGTCCGGGCGGCATATCCGCCTGCTGCGTCCACGTCCCCAAATCGGGCGACGTCCAGAACTTTCTGTCGTGTAGGCCGACCCATTCCCCATTCAGATACCACACAAATCCAGGTTGAATATTCGATGACTTCAACGCCCACGGAAGCGGCGCGGCAGAGCTTCTGAGCACAGAAAACAATTTTGGATACTGTTCCTGCGATACAGTGCGCCCGTCGCACGGGAGCCATGCGTCGGAGAGGTCGGTGCGGGCGGTGATAGCGATGTCGCCGACTTTGGCCGTACCCTCCGAAAGCTTGCCAAGCGCGTCGTTCACGGTCGGGTCGTCCGGCTTCTTCGAGCCGGGCCAGATCTTCGCGGCGGTTGCATCGGATAGCAGATTTGCCTTGTTGAGTGGCGTTCCCTCGACGGTGGGCGCGTCCTCGCGCTTGAGGTATTCGTAGTGGTTGAGCGTGCCGTCGGCATTATAGACGCCGTAGCGGATCGCTCCGTTGGCTAAAACCTGTGTTGGCTGCCTATCTTTCATGTGAGTAATCCTCCTGCGGCGCACTCCGCCGCGCCGGTGTGGCGAAAAGATTTTGCAACGTTGACGATTAAGTCTTCGCAGAGCGCAAGAATGCGCTCGATATCATTCGCGCCGGTGTAGGTCAGGCGGGCCAGCTGCGGCACGTCCGGCGTCCCGGCAGGATACACAAGCGCGTCGCGGATATCCTGTATCTGCCGTCGGTACGTCTCAGCCTGTGAGGCCGCTGGGATGTCCGTGACGGCCCAATCGGTTTTCGCCGTCCATGCAATGCTCCTGCCGCAAATCGAGCTGAGGCGCGCCGCCAGATAGTTCAGGGCGGTTCCCACGCGGTTCATGTCGCTTGCGTTATACGTGCCCTTCATCCCAGCAAGCCATTCCGCCTGCTCGTCTGCCGTCATGGCCGCGAACCCCTTCGCCGCCAGCTCCCGCACCCGCTCCACGTCCGCCTGCGTCCGGTCGGTGACGAGGGTGACGATGATGGTCTTGGTGTCCATGGTGTTCTCCCTTATGTTTCCTCCCATATTCTCAAATTTACGCCTGTTCCTGCCAACCAGCCGGATATGCCGCTGGTGAATATACATTCGCGTCAATCAAGCTAATGTAATGCTTTCCATTGAATGTCACCTTGTCGCCCTTTTTGTAGGCATTATGCGCACCAGTAGGCTGCACGAATTCCGGCCATTCATCTAGTGAAACGATCACAAACAGTGCCGGTGTAATATCAGGTGTCCAATCCGCTTGTGCAGTATGCGCCTGAACCACGCGATATAATACGCCATGATATTGCAGTCGTTCATCTACTGCATAAGCATGTCCTACTACCCACTGTGGGAATAGCTCTACTGCTTGCAGCGCATCCTCATCAGGTAAGCTGATCGACGCTTTTTCAATATACGGACGCAATGCTCTGGCTCTTTCTATGTACCTCATCAATCTGTCTCCCCAAGTAAAATTTTCGCTGCTGTTTCTGCATCTGTGAGTGGCAGTGCCGCACCCATTTCCTCATAGCTGCCTTTTGGCTCCGTACCTTTCAACGTGTAACCGGCGAGATGAAACACCCTGTCAGAAAGCACCTGATGTTCAGTTCCTTCTTCATCCGTAATAGTCACAGCCATCTTCGCGCAAAATCCTTCTGCCTGATCTTCCTTGCACGGGACATAGCAACCATTGCCGTGTAGTCGAATGGGCACAATACTGTCCGCATACCCGGCAAACGCGCCGTTCTGTTTTACTGCATACATGGTGTCCCTCCAAATTTCTCTTGATAGATTTTCTCCAATCGCTCTGTGCTTGCGGTTCTCAACCGATTTTTCCAATATCCGTTTTCCTGCCCCGGCCATTTTTCATCCGTAAAGTCTTCGCCGCAGCCGTTTTTTGCGTACCAGCGGTATAGATTGTTCAGCATTTTCTGCCGCTCTGCCCCTTCCTGCGTGTTCAGCCTGAAATGCTTCCATCCGTTTTCGGACGTCGCAGCACATATCCGTCTGCCGTCCGGCGCGATCAGAAATCCTCCGTCTTCCGTTACAGTCGTTCCATACCGGAGATTAAACTCCCCATCTATTCCTGCTCCACGGAAGCGCTTATATGCAATATACTCCATGCACTTGTCCCCTCATACGCAAAAGCCGGACGCGAAGCCGAAGGAAGCGCGCGCGGTGCGGTCTTCGGCTGTCCCCTTGGTGTTCACATTCTCGAAACCGTCGGAGCTGCTCGCAAGCGGAGAACGGAGCCACCAACGAGCGGCGGCACTCGTTCCGTCGTGCTTGTACTTTACCTTGCTGTTTCCAGCGGAATAATAGGCGTACTGCGCTTGCTTACTCGCCTCGTTCGAGTTTGCTCTCGAAATGCTCCCGAAAACCTCAAACTCCGAGAGGAGGAAAAAGTAATCCTTTGTCGCCGTGACCGCACTCGCGGATGTGCTATTATTTCCCGTATTGTCCGTGTACTTGGTAACGGACTTTAGGACTGCACGGAGCGCCGCCGGAATGACTGCGATAATCGTTCCGGAATAGCTCGAGAGGCTTGTCCCGCAAATATTTGTACGCATTTGCGAGCTCGCCCATCCGCCGGAGTTTGTTGCACTACTGTTCATAGAGAAATAGCCGGTTGTCGAAACGGGCGAGGTATAGTAACTATCGCAGAAACACACGTCCGTACCGCCGGAGAGCGCGGTCTTTGCAAGTTGGAAATGGATACAGTTTTCCCCTTCTAGGCTCGCGTTATGGTTAAATCCAATAATGAACGCATATGTTGTGTAATTAGATAGTGTAAGATGTCCAACCGTGCCGTTTAGCGTTACAGCCTTTCGGTCACCGACGCTCCAATAGTTCGCGCCCTGTCCCGCGTCGGATATATTTTTTATTGTTTCCCAAGTATTTTCATTCAGTGACGGATATACAAAATTAAGCGACACCGCGTAACTGTCCGTGATAGTTACGGCTTTTGTGTCAGATGTTTTCCCGTCCAGCGTCGCGGATACGCTCCATGTTCCGGCTTCCGGCACGATAAGCGTACACGTTCCGTTGCCCGATGTGCCGCTCACAGACAGGCTTCCTTTTGTCGCGGTAACAGTTGCACCAGATGTCACAGTTACAATGATTTGCAGTTCTGTACCAGTCTGAATGGCCTGAATGGCTGTCACAAATCCGTCCGGGTAGACCAGCGGGTCAGATGTGCTGCCTTTCTCCCGGATAGCTGACGCAACCTTTGTTAGGTCGGTTGTGTTTGTCAAATATTCAGCCATCAGAAGCTCCCTCCATTCGCGTTTGCGATCTCTACCGCCGCCCACGCACCGGAAACAACCCGCAGAAATTTTCCATTATCAGCGGCGGTGACAGACGGCACTTCGCGAACCTTGACAGCTCCGGTCTTGCCGTTGACGGAGGTGACAGGGGCGGTTTTGAGGTAGTCCTTGCCCGCCACGGCCACCACCCACGCCGTCGGCTTGCCGCTTGCGTCGACCGCCTTGACCTTGATAAGGTCGCCGACCTTTGCCCCAGAGGCCAAAAGCACGTCCTGCTTGCCGCTCCATGCGGCTTTGTTTCCGCGCACGTCGCCGATGGCCTCGTCGATCTGCGCGCCGGTAAACTGGCTGTTGTAAGCCATACGATCACTCCTTCATACACAGAAAATCCTCGCCGTCTGCCGTTTTCAGCGGCTGCGACTGCCCCAGCGGGATGAATCCGTAGTTGTCGTTCCAGCTGCCGTCCACGCCCTGCGCGAACAACGAAATGCGGTATTCCCCATCACCGGAAAGCAGAAAATCGTCGTAAATCTCAAAGGTGCGCTGCGTGCCCGCCGGGGTCTGGGAGAAGGACGCGATCAAAGCGCCCTTCCCGCGGCCCCAATCCTCGCCGGACTTCGTCGCGCGGCACTCAAAAGCCGTATAGGCGATGTCCGACGAGAATGTGACGGTGATCGAGTCGAATCCCGAGACTGCCGATATCTTGTTTCCGGTGATGGAGAAGGTCAACTCCGGCGCGGCCATTAGGCTGCGCTCCACGTCCCGGCGGCGTTCTTGACGAAGACCTTTACGATCTTCACGCCGTCGCCGGAGGACGCTGCTTCGAGATCCGCGCCCTTGACGGTGACGTTGATGGCGGTGTTCTTCTTGTAGCCGCCCGCCGTGCCGCTGACGTTGGTGGAGCCGCCCGTCGTCGGGATCTGGGTGCCCGCCGTGTGCAGGCTGCTCGTCGCCGGAACGACGCGGACGGTGTATTCCTCGAAGTCTACGTCGCAGACGAAGGAGAAGGCCGCCGCGTCGTAGCCCGTGACCTTGGAAATGCGGCTCTTGTCGGGGCCGGTGATGGTCACGGCGGGGATCGAGGTGTTGAGCGTGATGGAGTCGCTGGCCGCAGTCGATTCGTTGCCGACGTCGTCGCGCACCTTTACATAGATCGTCTTCAGGCCGTCGCCGTCCGGGAGCGTAATGGATTTTGTTGCGGCGAACGTCTCCCACGACGCATCTGCTTCCTTTGCCGCCGCCTTTGTGCCCCAGATCTTCATCTGGTAGCCGGTCGTCGCGGCGTCGGTGACTGAGATCTTCGCGGTGACGGTCGCGCTGGTCGCGTACTGCGCGCCGTCGTTCAGGATCAGCGATAGGCCGGCAGGTGCCAGCGTATCAAGTGTCAGGTTGAAAAAACTTGCCATCTGGATTTATCCCCTTTCTTCGCTTGTGAGTTCGATGTACAAAAAGCCGCCAGGCCTTTCGTAGATGGTTTCTGTGCCCAAGCGGGCGGATTTGATGCCCATGGAGCCGATGAACAGCTCCAGAATGCGTTTGATTCCAACTGCCAGCATGTTATCCCTCCAACAGATACAGTGTCCGCGCGTCCTTTTTGTCCAGCGCGTCATAGTCCGATTTTGTCAGCACGCGGATCTCATCGATCTGCGCCGATGCAATGCCTCCGCCGCCAGAGCCGCCGCCGGCACGCACGGAAACGTTAAAGGAAACGTCGACCGGATCGCGGTTCTTGAGTTCAAATTCAATGCCGCCCATCACAACACCGCCTTTGAAAGCGCGTGTGCAACGTCGATCTGCTTGATCTCCGAGCCAATCACGTCACCGCTCTTGAATTTCACGCGCACCTGCATCTGGCAGAGCTTCGGGAGCCGAAAGGTCTCCTGCTGGGTGAGGGGAAACAGAAACTTTCCGTCCTCGTATCCGATCTCTCCCGGATAGCTCTTTTGCAGATAAAGCAGAGAAATTTCCACCTTTTCAACGCTTGCAACGTCCAGAGGCTGCCCTTTATTCTTGATGGTAACACTAAGGTTATACGAATCTCCCTGTACCAAATGCCGCACCTCCGTTCTATGTGCCGATAATCTTGCATTCTGCCGCCGCGATTCCGCTGAGGCGAATACTCATGCTGGTGATCGTGCCGGTGATCTTCGTGCCCCACGGCGTTGTGGTGCGCACGTAATCGCCGGGAGCCTCTTTGTCCATGACGATGCGGACACTGTGTGTCTGGCGGCGCATATAGTAATCATAAATGTGCTGCGCAATGGTAGCTACGTTTTCGCTGTTTACCAACGTCGCATCGCGCACCTCAATGACGTTCGGCTTGGTCTGCGTGGTGGCGTTCGGATTCGTCTTGGACGTTACCGACGTCGTATGATAGTAGGTCGTTCCGCCAACCTCTACGCTTTCCCCACTGCCTGACGTCGAATAGCTATGTGCCGTCACGCGCACCTCCGTGACCACTGCCGCCGTTTCTACGCTGCCGCCGGTGTATGTCCGCTCAAGCGGAATATCGGCGGGCGAAGACGCTGTGAGCCTCCTGACGCGCACGCCGCGCGACGCGCTTGTATCGATGGTCGCGCGCAGGGCAAAGACGATCTGCTGAAGCGCCTCGCGCTTGGTACAGTCTGGGATATAGCCAGTTACTGTCTCGTTCTCCAGCGCCGCGTCAAAATCCAGCGTGAAATGCGTGCCGAGGATCGAGCTTATCAGCTCTTTTGCGTTTTTCTCGCTATAGATTGCCGCCGCAAAAGGCTCATCGTCCAGACCGCCGAGCGCATCCTGGCAGGAGACATCATAGAGCCGGGCGCTCGACTGGGACGAGCTCTTGATGTAGAACACGCCGATCAGCTTTGCGCCGTCGTATGCGCTGACGGGCTGCTTCTCTTGGAAGATGAAATCGATATCGTCCGAATTGTCGAGCGTGAAATCCAGCGTGTTAATCTCTACGTCGTCGGAAATCACGCTAACGCCCTCGGTGACGGTGACGCTGCGCAGGTCTTCCCGCTCAAACTCCCGGACGATGCCGAAGAGGATCTGTCTGAGTTTCGCGTACCGGTACGGCAGGCTCGTCTTTTTCAGCTCGATCACAAGCTTGTTGTATCCAGTGACGGGCTTTGCGCAGAAATACTTCTGGCCGTCCGGCGTGAAGTCCTGCGACGCGACGGTTGTCTCTCCGTTGTACCACGTCATGGTCAGGGCGCTGCAATAGTCGCCGGTGCCACCGTCAAAATAGAGGTAAATGCCGGAGCTTGCGAACGTGCCGTCCAGCGTGATGGTCAGCGTCGGGTTTGCGTCGAAGGTGCAGTCTGCTTTGCTCGGCTCGGCAGACCAGAAGGCCGCCCGCTCGGTCGTGAGGATCGGGCGGGAGCCGTCCAGCACCCACTGGTTCAGCTCGTTTGTTGCGACGATCACCGACTCTGTGCCATACGGCAGTTCCGGAAGGTCGGAGAAGGGCTGCGCAGCGGTGCTTGCAACGCTTGCCGCCGCTGCTGCGCCTACCGCTACGTCCTCATAGATCACGCGTACACTCATACCGGTGTCCTCTTGGGCTTCATGGCGACAAAATTGATCGTCAGATTGCCCCAATCATTGCGCCCGTCGTAGCTCCCGGCGAGCTCATCGTCGCCGTTTGCTACATAGGCGTCAAAGGTCATAGTCCCCTGCGCATATGGGACGGTCAGCACGTGGCTGTCGACCGGGGCAGAAATGCTCTCATAAAAATCATCGTATTCCTCCGGGTCTGACGATACAGGATCAATTTCAAGGCTGTAGTTGTAATACGTGCCGATAATATCACGGGTCATCGCGCCGGTCATAACGCGCCCGGCATTGTCGCCGTCTAGGACGGAGAACGACCGCTTGCAGCTTACGATGTGCAGATTGTAATACGCCTTGCCATCAAGGCTCAGTGCGCTTCTCATGTCTTCACCCCCGCAAGCTTCACGCCGACGCGCTGCGTCTCTTCGTTGTTCAGCTGATAGATCGCACGGCCCAGCTCCCGGCGGTCAAGCTGGAGGATGACGGTCATCTGCCGTCCTCCCGCGCCGCCGGTCTCGTTCATGGCCTGTTTGAAGGCCTGCACCATCGTGGAAAGCGGCGTCTCGATGTTCGTCCCGCTCTTTTGGTCGCCAAGAACGGCCATAAATTCCCGGTTTGGGGGAATGACCGCGCCGGAGGCGAGACGGGGGAGCTGGACGCGCGACACTGGCGGAATGTTGATTCCAATGGTTTTCCCGCCAACCAGCGGTACACCATCCGGAATCTCGAAATGAATTTTATTCAGCGCCGAAAGCAGTAGGTTGATGCCGTCGATGATGAAGTTAATTCCGCCCTCTATTGTGCCGATTACGAGATTCCAGACACCTTTCAGAATGTCAAGGACGCCATTCCAGGCTTTTTTCCAGTCTCCGGTAAACACGCCGGAAATAAACGTGATAAGCCCGCTAAGGATTTTCTTCCACGCCTCGTACTGATCTCCGAACAATTTGCCAATCGTTTCAAAGATGTTCGCAAGCGCCGGGTTTTTGCTGCGCAACCATTCAACAAATGCATTCCATGCATCCTTGATAGAATTTACAATCGCATTCCACGTCTGTTTCAAGCCGTTCCAGATCTGCTTTGCGCCCTCTGCGGCAAGCTTCATATCGCCGGTAAATACGCCCTTGAAGAACTTCCCGAAGCCCCCAACAACATCTTTCAGCCCGTTGATCAGCTCCTCGCCGTGCCCTGTAAAAGTGACAAGTGCAACAAGGATCGATGCAATTGCGGCGATCAGCAGCGGAATCCAGCTGCCCGTCAGGATGCTGATCCCGATACCGGCGGCAAGCAGTCCGGCGATGATGGTCAGTGTGTTTTCCAGCGTAAAGCCGTTTTCGATCACATCTTTGATCCCGACGACTAACATTGCAAGGCCACCTACCACGAGAGCGATTGCCGCAGCGGTCGGCCCAAGCGCAAGGGCGAGTCCACCCGCAAGCGCCGCAAGACCGCCGAGCATACCGAGGAAGTTTGTCATGTCGATTCCGTTGTTCCATGCGTCCAGCCAGAAATAGACGAGCGCGAACGCGCCAGCCGCAGCGAGCGCGATGCCGCCGATCTTGCCGAGGTCGTCGGTAAACATACTGGCGATCTTCCATGCAAGGAGTCCTGCAGCGATTGCCCCGACAATGCCAAGAATGTCGTTCAGTTTGTCTTCGGCAAGATCCAGATTGGAGAAATCCGGTGTGATCCCGCTCGAAGCGCCTGCTCCGCTCGTCCCTCCGCCGCCGGACGCCTGATTACTGGTGATCTGGTTGATTTCATCAAAGCCCGCCATGCTTTTGCTTGCGTCTTCTGCGGCGGCGCCCACCCCTTCAAGGGCTTCTTTTTCGGCATTCAGGCCCTTTGCTGCTGAAACCTGCGCGCCCCAGCTCTTTCCGGAGGGCATACCGAAAAACTTCGCGATTGCCGTCACGACTTGGGTTAAAATGTTCACTAACTTCACAAAAACCGGGATCACAACTTCTAGGATCGGCTGCGCAAGTGTCAAAAGGGCGGCTTTCAGTCGCGCAATAGATGCGCGGGCGGCTTCGTTCTGCATGATTGTCTCGCCGAGCCAGCTACGCAGCTGCGAAAGGCCGCGGGACAGGACGGTAAAGATCAGCGCGCTCCTTAGTACCCCGCTTAATCTTCTTCCGAATTTGTTCATGCTCTTTTCGACGCTCGCCGATACCTCCGCCATTTTAGCCGAGGCTCCGCTGGCGTTCGTGATCTGCTGCACCAGCTCACCGGCTTTGGTCTTTGCAGCGTCAAGCGCATCGGTCTGGGTTATCACCTTGTCGGTGATCTTTGCATATTGACTCCCGAGCTTTTCCGCCGTTTTGTTTTGCTGTACCAGCAGCTGTTCCTGCTCTTTGATCTGCGCAGCAACCTCCGCCTGTCGAGAATAAGCGTCTATGTACTCAGCTGGATTAGCCGAAGCGTTTCCGGACGTGATGCCCTTTAGGCGGTCAGCCTCCGAGCGGAGCGATTTCAGCGCGTCTTCCGTCTGCTTTGCGGACTGAAGCGCAGCGTCCAGCTCCTTTTTAAGCCCGCTCTGCGTTCTGGTATCCTCGTTTAGCTTGGCTTCCATCTTGTCGATTTTCGCGGACAGCGTATCAAGCTCCTTCTGCGCTTTTTTCGCGTCCGCGTCGACGGTGACCACAATTTTCCCATCTGCCATATTTTCACCACCTTTTCGGTTGATTTTTGTTATTATTTGTGTTATCTTCCAAGTAAGGAGGGAAGAAATATGAGTGATTGCATTATCCAAATCAGCCGGGACAATTCTTTTTACGGTTCTGGCCTGATCGTCGGCGTTGCATTGGATGGCTGTGATGTCGGCACGCTGAAAAACGGTGAAGAACTTCGAGCTGTGGCCGCTCCGGGCCAGCACGAACTTTCTTTTTACCGGTATCGCCGTCTGGATAAAACCATATCCTTTACCATTGCCGAAGGGCAACAGAATGCGTTTTTTACCATCAAGATTAACGCCTCGAACCGCGTTGACGTTGTTGGCGGGCTAAAAACCAAAAAGCAGTCGAAACGCCCCAGCGGCTGCCTGACGGCTTTAATCATATTCCTCTGTCTTTTCGTCTTTATTGGCGCGGCCTTTGCTTCCTGCGGATCGTCCTCCAAGCCGGAAAAGGTCGGAACCTCAGTTTCTTCTTCGCAGCAGCCGCCGCAGCAATCCGATTCCGGGCCTGAAACATTTGGCGTTGGGGACCAGGTCGTTCTAGACGGCGTGGCGGTCACGTTGCTCAGTGTTACCGAGAATTCCGGCCAAAATTACGTCTCGCCGGATGATGGAAAGGTCTTTGTTCTGTGCGAATTCGAGATCGAAAACAATTCATCCCGCGATATTGCGTCCAGCACCATGCTTTCATTCGAAAGCTACATTGATGGCTATACAACCAGCCTCAGCCTCACCGCCATGATGAGTTCCGACGAGCCGCAGCTTGACGGCACGATTGCCGCCGGGAAGAAAATGAAAGGTGTCGTCGGATATGAAGCGCCGCAGGATTGGAGTGAAATCGAGATTCGATTCTCTCCAAGCTTCTGGGGTAGCGAAATCGTTTTCGAGTATAAAAAATAAGTTTTTCCTGCTGCCGCCCCTTAACCGGGGCGGCTGTTTTTTGTCCCGACTCCCCATACGGCAAGCAGGTCGGCTTCGGCCTCCGAGTATGTTGTCTTCAGATCGACGATATCCCGGTTGCGCCGGTAGAAATCCCTCTCCTGTTTGTCGAGGCTCTTCCCTCTGGCCTTTTTATCGCGGATAGAAACCACCTGTGCATACAGGCAATCTCCGATTTCTTGATAGTACGCTAGAAACGAATACCAATGCAGGTATTCCAGCGCCCTGACCTCGCAGCCCGCGATTCGGTTGATAGGCGCAATATAGAGATCAAAGTCCTGCGCCCATGACATGATCTCTGGCTGCTTTCTCTTCTCTCGATTCTCCTGCCCGTGGTCGATGAAGCGGAAGCACTGGTTCAGGGCTTCCTGATAGTCGCTGACGGGCATTTCTTCGAAGTCGGGATAGAAGATGGTCAGCGCCGCTTCCGCCTTGTCCCGCTCGTCCAGTTCCCTGTCTGTCAGGGCTACGAGGATATCGAGGATTGCGCGGTAATCAGATTGGATCGCGTATTCTGTTCCGTCGACCTCAACAGAGGTCGGCAGGGAATAGATCACTTTCCCCATCTATCAATATATTTCGCGAACAGGGGGCCTGCGCGTTTTCCATCTATCTGTATATTTCGCAATCCTCGGGTTGGTCTTCTTCTGCTCTGCCGCGAAGCTCGTGTCGATCTGATCGATCACGGCCAGCATGAGGTTGCACCATACTGGCAGGCCGTCGGCCAGCGCGTAGACGTTCATAGTGCCGAACAGGTCTGCGCAGACAGGCTTGGCAAACAGACCGTCGATCATGTCCCGCATTTCCGCGTCGCGGCGGCGGGCAATGGCGAAAATCTCCTTCTTGTCCGCGCAGTGGTCGACTTCGGCCTTATACGCCTCCTGCTTCCTGTCCAGCTCGTCAAAGGTGTTGAAGATCTGTTCGACAAATGCGCTGTCGGTCGGGTTGAAGGAGACTTCCGCCGCGTCGTTCAGCTTGAACGATACGATACCGGTTTCAAATTTGATTTCAGGCATTTATGCAGCCTCCTTAATCCGAATCCGGCGTGAACGTGATGGTTCCATCCGAACCGCGCGCTGCGGTTCCTGTTGTCCTGTTTCCGCCGTATGTCACTTCAATGTCCGAAGCAAGAACGCCGCCGCCCTCGCCTCCGTCTGTCGTGACGAGCACCGCGCAGGCGTCATACTGCTCTGCAAACGACTTCCCTGCGGAGTCCTGCAGGTATGTGTGGATGATCAGGCATTTCTGATTTACCAGAGCGGCATGGTTCTTCTCCACGACTGCAAGATTGAGCAGATGGTTCATCACGTCGTCACCGCCTACAATCTCACTGCCGGAAAAGCTCTGTGTCATTTCTGGTGTCTGTGCGTTCGTGTACACGTGCCCCAGAATGTCCTTCTTCGTTTCCTGCCCCCAATCGTAGTTGATGGAGCTCTCCGTCACCTTGACGCCCATCGCCGACCACTTCGATGTGGTGCTGTCGCTGGTGTCCAGAGCGGTAATCAGCATTTCACGGACTGCGCTCTCGCCGTTTTTTGCCGCGATTGTGTATTTATTTGCCATAGTTAAATCACCTCATATGTCAGTTTCATTAGAATTTGATGATCCTCTGTGCCGTCCTCATACCGGGCGAACAGGGCCGAGCGGCTGACAGCTTCCATGCGCCGGACGCGCATCCCGTCGCCCAAATCCGGCGGGTTCTGCGTGGCCCAATCCCCGAAGCGGTTCAGCATGGCGTCGCATTTCAGGCGCTTGTCGTTGCTGTTTCCGGGCTTGATGCGGGCGATGATCTTGAATTGATATTCCGCCTCGTGCCCTCCGAGGATGAATTTTCGTGTGATGTACGCGCCCTGAATGGTGGACAGGGCCATACTCGCCGAGTCGGCGGCGAGGAATTCATAATTAATCGTTGCGGCCGGTATGTCGTCGTCCGAGAAGGAATTTGCCCAGATCATCATCTTTCGGGAGATATCCTGTTCTTCCTCCGCAGATACCAGCCTTTTTTGCTTTTCAGAGTCCATTCTTCACCGCCTTGTCCGCTACACGAAGCCATTTATCAAGATTTTCAGCCTTTGACGCCTCGAACCAATGCGATTGCGCCTGATTGTGTCCTGACGTGTTGAACACAAGATTTTTGTCGGTCAGTACCTTTGTCCCGCCTTTCGGCGCGTAGGTGCTTCCGGTCTCCGGGTCTACCATGACTTTCCCGTAGTACAGGAACCTTGCGTATGGGCCGGGATAGATAATCGCATTCCCTTCCACCTGTGTTCTGCGGTCGAGGGAACCGGTCAAGAATGGCACATACGGGGCTGTGTCCTTTCTTGCCTGAAGTGCGACAATATGCTCCGCTTTGGTACACGCCTGTGCGATTGCCTCATGCAATTCATCAAAGCCGTCTGCCTTTATGCTGAATTTCAGCATATTAGGAACCTCCGACTTCGAAGTGTCTCATGTCCTGGCTTCCGAAGTCCTTCATATCGACCTTTGTGACCTTGTAAACGTCGTCATAGAGCATTTCAAGCATCTGCTCGGTTTTGTCCGGCTCCACGACTTCACCCTTGATAAAAAATGTCGTTCCGCCGTTGCCGTCCGTGGAGAGCGTCCAGATTCCGCTTTTATCGGCTGCCCGCCAGAATTCCTGCGGGCCGACGTAGCGCTTCTCTGTGCCTGTCACGCCGTCTACGGCGGGCGTAGAGAACGGTATGTAAAGATTCACCGCATCCGCGCCCTCAAGCCCGCTCTGGCGGACGTTGGCCGCCTTGGAGGCTTCCAGTAGAACGCCGCGCAGGACGGTGATGTAGGTTTTCTCCACGTCCTTGAATGTCGCCGGGTCTGTCTCCTGCGAGACGTTGTAGATGGTTACGGTGTGGGGGAACATGGACACGGCCCATACCCCCTTGCTTTGAGTAATCCAGTCGGTCCGAGGTACGCCAGCACGATCTCCCGGCGGCGCGTCTCCGTCCGCTGCATATCTGCCTGCGACAGATTGCGTGAGCCAAAGCTGCGTGACCAGCCGCCTACCGTCTCACTCGATACCGGCCTGTCGGTCGTATAGACGAGGCTGTCCAGCTTCCCGGCGTCCTGCTCCAGCTCGGCCAGCGCGCAGACGCAGTTCTGGACGGCTTCGAGCTTGTCCCCGGCGGCGGAGCGCGCGCGGCTCATGGTGATGTAGTCGACGTAAGCCGATGCCTTGCGGGCGAGGCCGCAGAATTGCTCTTCGTCCAGCGCCGTCCCACGGTACACGGTCGCGTAAAACTCATAATCGGCGTAGATCATGCTGCGCCCTCCTTCCGGTCAGCCTCCGCGCCCGTCATGCAGGCGCGGAGGCTCGATTTTACTTGCTGACGTCCGCGCCGATGAACAGGCCGTAAGGATCGGGCACGACCGGGATAAACAGGCCGCTTGCCTTTGTCCAGGTGGTCTTCGGGTCAGGCGTTTCCCACTGGGTGATCGTGATATACTGCTGTGCACTCTTGTCGGTGTACGGGCCATAGCCCTTTTCTTCCGGCGTCACGCCCCACAGGCCAACGCCGAAGGAATTGGCCGTACCATTGGACAGGAATGCAACCTTGTCCTCTGGGAAGAAGCGATACGTCTTTTCCGTGCCATTTGCAGCCTGCGCCTTATAGCGCTGGTCGTTGGTCGTGATCTGGCCGAAGCCGAACAGCTCGGTAAAGAGGCTGCGCAGCTTCTCGGTGGTGACGTATGTACCAGCGCCGACCGTACCGTATACGAGGGTCTGAATGCCCTTGTTGGACGCGAGTTTGCGCAGGATCTTCGTACCGACGACCATTTCGCTCAGGGCGTGGCCGGAGGCCGCCGCCTGATCCGCGATGGCCTGAAGCTGGCCGACGATATCAGCATCTGCGCCGAAGTCGATCTTGAAGCCGGTGTTTGCGGACGGAACGCCGTAATCGACGGTCATGTTGAGATTGTTTTCCTTGATGGTCATCTTGCCGGTCGCGATGACTTCCATCTTTGCAACTTCGGTTCTGACCTTGACCGCATCGGCCATCAGGCGCATATCGTCGAAGACATAGCTCACGATTGCGTTGTCGGCATATACGCCGTTTTCGTTGAGCAGCTGCACCCGCTCGGACTGGTTGATCTTGCGCTTGATAAACAGCTTCTCAACCTCTGTCTTTTCGAGCGCGGGGCGCGTGGCGATCTCGGCCTCGGTGTCAAAGGCGTGGACGGTCGCCATCGTGGGGATCTGTGCGCCGTTTGCGAGGCGCAGGTACTCGGCTTTCAGGCTTTCGGTCTTCTGGTCCGGGAACAGCCGGTCGCCGAGGTACGCCGGGCGTGCGACGGAAATGTTCTGCGAGAAATCCAGACGGTCAGCGTCGGAAATCAGTTCAAGAATGTCAGGCATGGTGTTTTTCCTCCTTCTTTAGGCCGTAGTCCACACGGGGTACAGGGTCACATTGCCGGTCATTTCGACCTTGGAAACAGCTTCGCCGCCCTTAGACGTGCTCCAGCCGGTCTGGGTGTTGCCGCTCTTGGTCAGCGGGTATTCGGTCGAGACGTCGGCATAGGAGCCCTCTGTGTAGACGTTCTCGTCGACGGGCGGCGTTCCGCTGCCGTCGTTTTTGTCGTAGGTCACGGTATAGCCGCGCGTGATCTCCGGCGCGTCAACAAACGTGAATCCCTTGCCGGACAGCGCGGTCTTGGCTGCGGATGCAAGCGACAGGCGGTCTGCCAGCACACGGCCCGCGACCATCACGGAGCCGGGCATATTGCCGTCCGTCACGTCGATGTCCTCAAATACGAGGCCTACGGCGTTCGAATTGTCGGACGGGAACGGCGTACCGGCCTTTACGATCTTGTACTTGCCGTCCTGCACGCCCATCGACGCGGGGATTTCACGGGTTTTCAGGACGAGGCCGACTTCGCTTTCGAGGAAATTCGGCCTGACTTCTGCTTTTGTGTTTACAACGATAGACATTTTTCAAATCACTCCTTGTTTGGTGTCTGCGCAAACTGCGCGTTGAACTGCTGCGCGTACATTGCGCCCTTGCTCTTTGCCGCCGGTGCGCCGCCCTGGCCGACGGGCTTGACAAATGTGGGCGCAGGCTTGCCGGACTGGAACGCGGTCGGGTCTGCTTCGAGCTGGGCCTTGTGCCACTCGTCGAAGCCGGTCAGCTCGCCGTCTTTCAGTTCAAGGTGCTTCTCCTTGAGGTCTGCAAGGTAGGCTTTCTCTGCGGCTTTGGAAGAGAACTTGACGCCCTTGGCCGTGATCGCGCGGGTCATGGCGTCGGCGTAGTCGCGGCTTGCGAGCTGCGCCTTGTAATCCTCGGTTTCCTTGGTGTACCGGCCCTGAAGGTCTTCGAGCTGCTTGCGGAAATTCTCAGCGTCTCCGCTGGACTTCCGCAGGTCTTCGATATCCTTGTCGCGGTCGGTCAGCTGCTGCCGGGCGGCATTCAGGTCTTCTCTGGCCTGATCCGCTTTCTGCTTCTCCCGTCCAATGTCCCGGCTGTTCTCGTCAAGGATCTTGTCTACGGTATCCTTATCAAGCCCCAGCCCTTCCAAAAAATCTCGCTTCATAGGTTCTCCTTCACAGCTTCGCTTTGTTCTCGCGGGTCGCGTCCGCTGCTGCCCCGTAGTTTAGCGACTTCGGGCCGGTCAAGATTTGATAAAACAAAAAGAGCCAACTACTAAGAAAACCTCAGTAGTTGGCTCATCGTGCCATTCCGCGCGCTCGATTGCGCTGCGGTATCTGTATTATTTTTTCAGCTCTTCCGCCTTGATGATCTGCGCCTTGACTGTCCCATCCTTCATGCGTTTCAGTTGGACGCGGAATCCGGCGGCAAGCGCCCGCTCGATGGCGGCTTTCAGTTTTTCGTCGATCATACGGCGTTCCTCACGGGATCAGGTCTACAATGCCCTTCGCGGCATTATAGATCCGCTTCATGATCGCGTTCTCCTGCAAGTATTCAAGCCCCTGCAGCGTGATCTGAATCCGGCGCTCATTCCTCAGGTGCATTTCGCCCGTGACGTCGGTATAAAGCTCCGCGCCCTTGATAAGCCCCGCGTCCTGAAGCATTTCCAGATACCTGTAGAGACGTTCTCCGGACACCTGCATGGAGTCCAGGCCGAAGCTCTCCACGCTGAACGCCGGAAGATCCATCGCGCGTTCCAGCGCAGACAGCATTTTATAAATCGCTTTGAAGTTGTCCATTTGAATTTCCCCCCTTGCATTTTTTGTGAGAGTGTGGTATAGAATAGATAAGAGCCGGTCGCTGTCCACGACCCCTTCCCAGAAGGGCGAGATGGTGTGTCGGCTTCTTTTTTTATTTTCTTTTTACGATTCTCTGCACTTTTCCATTTCGGATTTCAATGATCTCATCAACCCACTCAGTATCCTTTCTGGCAAATATTTTTTCAATTTGCGCATCTATTGTTTTTTCGTCAAGCGTGGTCTTGGTGACATCCAGAATAAACCGCTGCCCCTGCTTGGCTGCCTTTTTCACACGATTGAAAATCGTATTTCCCCCGGCTTTTTCTCCGAGCGTTTTCAGGTCATACGCTTCCCCTCGGAAAATATAGTCCGGTGTGGACACCCCCTGCGGATTATTGACACGCGGAACTAGCCCAATTTCGCCGCCGAATTCCTTTTCAAGGAGTCCGGCAATTTCTTTTTCGTGCTCTGTGTGGTCAAGCACGACATTATGCCCGTCGACCTTGTATGTAACGCCGTTTGCAGTATACTCCTGCAAGTCCTGTACAGTGTGGCTGTTCGGAGTGGCCTCCGCGCGCCACTTTTCCGTTACGTCGGTGTATCTCGGCTGAAAGCCGGCGCTTTCTGCTGGTTCTGTGTTGGTCGGAGGTTCCACCCGCTCAACCGTTTTCGCTTTGCTGGCCGCAGCCTCGGATTTTGCGTCTGTATACAGAACCCTTGTCCGCTCCGGCTGCTCTGGCAGTCCTGCTGCCTTGCTGAAATCATGGTATTTCGTGTTCAGGCGGCGCAGCTTGGCTGCTGCGGCGGTCTCCTTGTCCTTTTGTCCGGATGCTTTATAGGCGTTTTTCAAACGCTTCTGTTTGCGAATCGACCGTTCGAGCCGTCTTTGCATTTGGGTCGCTTCGTATGCGGTATATTTCTTCCCGTCAAACTCGCAGCCGAGACCATCATCAATGTGTTCCAGCTGCTCCTCGGAATAGGTTGGCTCCATGACGCCCGGGATATAGGCGTGCTTATAGTGTCGGCAATTTGCGCCGGTCAAGCCGTCTACATAGCCGTAGCCGGTCGTCTCCACGAGATCCTTGTACTGCCCAAGCGGGTCAGGCTCTCCGTTTTCGCTTTTATAATAAATTTTCCCTTGCCAATCCTTGTGGCTCGACCACGGGGACGGGCCGGGCTTGTCTCGTGCGCCGGAGTGGGCTGTGATCTCAAAATACCGGGTATCCAGATATTCCGCCGACTGGTCGGAATACTTGTCGCAGATTTGCGCCACGCCCGTCATAACGGCCCGGCGGGCGGCCACGTCGATTTGATCTGTGTGTCCGCTCTCATAGTCTACGACTTTGATTCCGCTTTCTGCCAGCTGCTTGACGGCGTTGGCAATCGCCTGATTATAGCTGATCGCCCCGCTCTGAATTTGCAGCGTTGACGAATTTAGGGCCCACTGATATGCTTGCGCAGGCGGAAGCATTCTCTGGCCATTGTCCACTAAAAACCCCAAAGATTGCGTCAGATTTCGGAATTCTCCGAGCGTCTGCCTGCGGATCGCGTCGATATCGGAGGCGTCTACCAGCCGGTCAGGCTTCGTCACATCGGCCAGCGTAATAAGGTCGTTGTAATATCGCCGGTTGCGCTCCACAACATCGTCGAGCAGCTTGTTCAGTTTTTCTTCGCTGACGTCCGCTGTCTTCTGGATGGCCCTTTTGATCTTCTTGAGATCAATGCCGTGCGACCGCAGCGCCCGGATATCCTGAACCGTTACTTCGTTGAGCTGATCGGCAATTTTAAGCCGGGAACAGACTTCATCCAGCAGCGTATCTTCCAGCGTCCGGAACAGCTCTGCAATCTCTTCCGGGATGGTGTCTAATAGTTCTGGGCTAAAAAGGGTACTTCATCCGATCACCGCCCTTCTCCGTTTCACAATATCGTCGTAATGCGGCTTTACCCGTATCACGTTCCAGTCGCATTCTTCCGGCACTCTGCCGTAGAAGATCACCCATTCCGGGGATAGCCGTTTCATCATTTCTTCGTAGCCGCGCAGGAACAGGCGCTTGCTTTCAGCGTTTGCCTGCGTTCCCACCGAGGAAACCGCAACAACACCACCGACAGGTTCCCCGTCAAAGCACCAGTCATAGCTGCTCTCATCGCTCCATGAGATTGTCGGATAAACCGTCATTCCGTGGAGCTGCCAGTATGCCGCAAGCCAGTGTT
>OJKW01000243.1_pt1 | contig 49662 bp, 39 predicted proteins | sample 1596591 | NCBI WGS metagenome assembly OJKW01 (sample SAMEA4350166, study PRJEB24818) | metagenome | biome: human; feature: gut; material: faeces | place: Denmark | collected 2013-09 | reverse complement strand
TCAGCCAAAGAGCCATGCCGCTTTCCACACCCTCGAACTCGATGTGGACGGGCTTGCCCTGCATGGATTCCGGCAGCTCGAAGTATTTTACATAGCTTGCCACCGGATTGAACCGCTGCGGGATCTCGCCCGGCTGTACTTCTTCACGGCCATCCCACGGATACTGAACATTCGCGTACTGGGGAATGTCGTAGCCCTCCATCTGGATGTGTGCCGGAACATGAATGTCATCCCAGCCGCTGCAATCGTAATCTGTCTTTTCAAAGCCGGGGATGGTACTGGTGTAGTTCTTTGCGTAGGCGAATTTCCAGATACCGTCCAGCTTCAGCGCCAAAGAAGAGGAGCCTGTCCGGTATTCTTCGCGGGAAGCGTAAGTACGGAAACTTGCATGAGCATTCAGCACGTTTTCCTTGAAAAAGGTGGGGTCTTTTACTTTTGCAAAATCAAATGCAGCCATAGTATTTCCTCATTTACCTTTTATAATTTTATAATATTTCTCCAGCCTCCCCGGAGGAATCGCTGGATTCCTCCGGGGAACAGCAGATGAAGGAGAAATGATAATGGCTTGTTATCAGACTGCTGCACGCAGTTTTTCATTTGCTTCTTCGACCTTCAGACGAGACAGAATGAAGGTGATGATGGCATCCAGAGCAAACGGAATCACCAGATACATGATCTTCAGCATCGAGATGCAGGATTCGGGCTGGACAGCCAGCGCACTATCGAAATGGCTTGCAGCCAGCAGCCAGCCGGTGATGGCGGTGCCAAGGCCGCCGCCAAGTTTTACGCCCAGAGAAGTGCAGGAGTACATCGTGCCATCCACGCGCTTATGCTTCGTCAGCCAAGTGTACTCGGAGCAGGCTGCGATCACGGCGTTCATGTCGCCCTGCCAAGGACCCTGACCAAGAGCTGCGATTGCAGTAAAGAGCAGCATCAAGGTCACATTGCCGCTGCCCATGTAACCAGCTACAGCAACCAGTGCACGAGAAATCGTTGCCAGAGTATAGCTCATTACATTCAGCTTGTACATTCCGCTCCATTTGGCAACCAGCGTCGGGGTGAACACCAGTGCGATGATCAGAGGAATGTTGACTGCCCAAGAGAATACACCGAACAGATTCTGGTTGCCGAGAATGTAGGTTGCATAGTAGGTGCCCATGCTGATCATGGCACCGTAGATCTGCTGCAAAATGTAGGTGACGCAAATCATCATATAATATTTGTTACCAACAAGCAGCTTTGCAGCCTGAACCAGATTGTACTTTTCGTCCTGCTCGATTTCCTTTTTGTCGGTGGTATCCACCAATTCGCCTTCCGGCAGTTCCTTCACGGAGAAAACGGAGAGGGTGTTGACAAGCAGACCGATGATGGCGTAGATGATTGCAACAGTGCGCCAACCGGCAGCACCACCGCCCAATGCCGTAACAGCACCCAGCGTGATGGACTGGATGAGCAGGCTGGTGGCAAAGGCGAACATGAAACGCCAAGAACCCATCTCGACCTGTTCGGCACTGTTCTTCGTGACGAGAGCAGTCAGTGCAGAGTAAGCAATGTTGTTGGCAGTGTAGAATACAGCGTTCAGCAGAGTATATGCGATCAGGAACCATGCGTACTGTGCAAACTGTCCCAGATTGGTCGGGATGGCGAAAATTGCCACCAGCGTAATGGCACAGCCAATGTAGCCGTACAGCATCCAAGGACGGGCTTTGCCCATCTTAGAATGCGTTTTGTCAATCAAAGAACCAAAGAAAATGTCCGTCACACCGTCCAGCAGTTTGGAAACTGCAATCAGAGTGCCGACAATACCGGGGTTCAGGCCAACGGTGTTGGTCAGATAGATCATGACGAAGGAGGACAGGAATGCATACACCACGTTGCCTGCAATATCGCCTGAACCATAGCCGACTTTATTATACCACTTTAGATAACGTTTCTCAGTCATTGTGCTTTCTCCCATCTTGCTTGTTTTGTATGGGCGCGACCAATCTGCTGCGCACTTCAGACTGGAATTCTCATTACGCAAGTTGCCCAAATCTCTTGCGTTCCGTCTGAAAATATTATAGAATCTAATGGAACGAAAAGATATAGACAAGATGGAACAAAATATGCACAAAATCAAAGAGTTTGTAATTTTTTGATAGAACATTTCCCAAATCACTGTAAAATCTCTGAAGATGAGGAGGACGCAGGGATGTATTTCAACTCAGGATATTTGAACAACTCCCGTTTGGATTTCAAAGACTACTCAAAGCCGCTGGTCGTAGGCAGTTGCGGCACTTATCGCTTGAAAAAACGCCCTAAGCTGCCTACTTTTTGGGCAAAGGGTCGCAGAGACTATCAAATCCTCTATGTGGCATCTGGGAAAGCACACTTCTGGTTCGATGGTGTTGAGGAAGTGGTGACTTCTGGACACATGGTGCTTTATCAGCCGCAAGAAATCCAGAAGTATGTCTACTATGTAGAAGATCATCCAGAGGTGTTCTGGATTCACTTTACAGGATATGATGTCAAAAACATCCTGAACTATCATGGAATACCCTTGGACAAGCACGTTTTTTACAGCGGCACACTGCCGGATTACAAAATGCTGTTCCGAAAGATCATCCGGGAACTGCAACAATGTGAATATGGCTATGAAGACTATATTGCTTCTCTCTTCAACATCATTCTGCTTTTAGTAAGCAGGCAACAACAGGAAAGCGAGAAAACAACTACAAGCATCCCCGAAGAAATCGAAGCCGCCGTTGCCTACTTTAACGAGAATTATAATACAAAGGTCAGTGTGGACGATTACGCAGAATCGCTGCATATCAGTACGAACTGGTTTATCCGTAATTTTAAGCAGTACATGAAAATAAGCCCTGCACAATACATCCTGTCCCTTCGGATGGTAAATGCACAAAGCTTATTGGAGAACACCGAATACAATATTGGAGAAATTGCAGAGATCGTAGGGTATGATAACCCACTCTATTTTAGCCGGGTATTCAAGAAAGAGTATGGTGTCAGTCCGGCACAGTACCGAAAGAATCTGGAAGAATCTATTGAAAAATGAGAAAGATTCCTTATAATAAGGAGAGTAGAACCATGCCGATAAAAAATGCGATCCACAGCCAACAAGTCTACGACCCAACGGATGAATCCATCTGGGAAACATTATAACATCAGAGAGCCAACGGCTCCAAAGGAGAAGCTATGAGTTACGCAATCGTATTCAGCAGTAAAACAGGCAACACGGAATTACTGGCAGACGCACTGCACAATTACCTGCCGCAGGCAGATTGCTGTTATTTTGGCAGCCCGAACCCTGCCGCCATGGAAGCGGACACCCTTTATGTAGGCTTCTGGACGGACAAGGGAAAAGCGGATGAAAGTTCTTCGGACTTTTTGAAGCAGCTGCGGGGAAAACAGGTGTTTTTGTTTGGTACCGCTGGTTTTGGCGGCAGCGAAGAATATTTTAACAAGATCCTGAAAGCCGTGCAAAAAGAGCTGCACAGCAGCAATACGGTGATTGGAAGCTTCATGTGTCAGGGAAAAATGCCGATGTCGGTACGCCAGCGATATGAGAACATGAAAAAACAGCCGCTTCATCTGCCCAATCTGGACGCAATGATCGAGAATTTCGACAAGGCCCTTTCTCATCCGGATGCAGATGATCTGGAGCGGCTGAAACAGGCTGTGAAGTAATTTTGATTTTATGGATGCGTTCATCGGTTTGAACTTTGGCACACTCCGTATCCCTATAAGAGACATTTATAAAATAACGATACATCGAAAATCGAATACGGCACGATAGACGGCAGCGTTCTCATTTTCGCTTTTGCAAAATCAGAACGCCGCTTTTTTGTTCCATCATTTGTGCTATCGTTTTCTGTGTACTTAACTGTCCTTGAAGATAAAAGCGGCGAAGAACAATTTATAGATGCATATAATACCTATGTAGAGTGTATACAAGGAGGTCTCTTTATGTTAGAGCGTTTTTTCAAATCGCTAGTTGCAACAGTTTCTGACCCTTACCAATGCAATCGCATCACGGATGCGTTGGCGGCAGCTGGAATTAAATTCTATTGTAAATCCAAAGATGTCAATCGGCATAACACATTTGACCAAGCGAGAATTGGAACCCTCGGCATAAAACCGCAGTATGTCACAGAGGTGTTTGTGGACAAAGAAAATGCTGATGTAGCTCTGCACATTATACATACCCTGTCATAAGCCCGGAATTCCTCTGCGAACAAAACATTCCGATATAAAAAGGACGCTGCCGCCTCTGGGTAAGAGGTTGCAGCGTCCTTTTGGCATCAGAGGGCGAATGATCTGTCAGACCGAACAGTTCTCAGCAAATTGGATGCTTTTAGCTTGCATTTTCCTGATTTTCAAGAATGCGCCAGCCGTCCATCAGGTCTGAATTTTCCATAACAAAGGTGTGGGCGGTATCCTGTCCCCACGAGTTGTCGTATTTCAGCATCAGATAATCGCTCAACTCGGTTCGATTTTTGAACTTCAATAAGCGATACGGCTCCTGAAAAGCGACCTTTTCGACGAAATATACTGCATCCGATGTGGGAAGCATAACGCCGACATGACCGATCATAAGAGAATTGTCCGTTTCAGAGAACTGATCGTGCAGAACCACGGAGACGAGACGGATCTTATCATCGTCCACGAAGGAGAGACCGCGTTTCTTCCATTCCTGCCGAATCGTTTTCAAATGGGCAGGAATATCGGTCGTATTGGTGGTTTTAACCGGGGCGAACAGCGCATCAAACTTTTGCCGTTCGTCGCCGCAAAGGGATTCTGGGTCAGAATCCAGTGTTTCATAGTCCATAAACAGGGTGTCCTCGGCTGAGTCAAGGTCTGCCTTGCCCGTGACAGTGATAAAATCACCGAACAGCCCACAAGCGGTAATCCGACAGTTCCAGCCGGGGAAGGTATCGTATTTTTCTGTCCATGCGTCCTGCATGGAGTAAGGATCGTATTTCAGATCCGAAGGCTTGGCGTTTTCAAACCCTGTGGTGAGCCATGTTGGGTCCACAGCATTGTTGAACTTCTGCACATGATCGAAGAAGGTCCGTATCCGCAGGTCGGATACGCCGGCATCCTGCAAAAGCTTGGAAAGAAGAGCTTGTGTATCCGAATCTGCCAAATTGGAGTATTCAATTTGCTGAAGGACGGCCTGAGAAGTTTTTTGAGTGCAGCCTCCTGCCAGAAGCGCACCGCAAAAAAGTGCAGCGGTGCAGACAAGAAAAGTTCGACGTTTCAAAAATGGTCACCTCGTTGTGTTTTTCGGAAAGTTTCTTTGAGTGCCGGAGTCTCCACCATAAGTGAAGAGAGCAACGCCGTTGGTCTCGTAACGAATGGTATCACAGATAAACAAAGAAAATCAATGACTTCTGTCGTATTTGGCCATATATAATGTTGCAGTATCCATATCCCATATGGCTAACGCCCATTGGGGGAAAGACAATGCGGCAGTTTTCTGAACGATTTTCTTCATGTCGGACACAACAGGAGTATACCCAAGTTGGAATAAAAATTTTCCGTTTTTTCCGAATGGAAGGTTCAAATCGCTTTCCAGATAGACGGAGGATACCAACTTGCGAAGCGCGGCACGGCAATCCAATAGATTTCCCCATGCTGAAGTGTGAGACTGAAGAAAAGTCTCGCCCACATTATAATAGGCCGTAATCGTGATATGATATGCTACCCCCAGAGTATTCAGAGTTTTTGTTTTTACTTTGTCTACTTTAAGGGTAGCATATCAAAACGGCGAATGAAATCTTATATTATTTTTTCTGTCTACTTGACGGAGTGCACCTCACTCTCTGGGTGGAATTTACAATTTATTGTTTTCTTTTTCGATCTATTGTGATATAATTACATCGCCAGTACGAGCGGTCAGATCAGACTTCGTTTGGCTCGTGATCAAAAAGCGGGCGGCGTCGTACCTGCGGGTACAGACGCATTTTTTCCGGCAGAAGTGCCATCAGCACCCGTCCACCCCGACACTGTGACACACGGACACGGCGACACAGTAGCTGGCCATGTAGCCAGTGTGTATGCGTGTCTCGTTGTGGCGGTGTATGGTGATTGGGTGTTGAGCTGAACAGTATAAAGCTGTTTGGGAAGTCGGATTTGTGCTGGTGCGAATTAGGATATAAGGCTGCAATATCTCCTTGTTATTGGCGGACGGGAAGTCCCCTCAGTTTTGGGGGCCAATAATAACAAGGAGGTGAATTCCGTGAAGAAAACGGACAAGCCAAGTGTTGTCATCAACATCTACGGTGACAATAACAAGGTTTACCTGAATGAGACTCGCTCTCATGTCCCTGCTGTCGCAATCGGCGTGATCATCGTTGCGTTGGTTGCGGTGGCCGTACTGGCTGTATCCTGCTGCTGCCCTGAACTACTTCCCGATTTTGTCCGTTGGATAATCGGTAAAGTAGTCAACAGCTAACACCAGCACATTTTAGGAATTGAGGTGTAACGCCTTTTGAAATATGCCGATTGTCCACTGTACGGAATTCAATCCAAAAAAATGTTGAAATATGTTCTACATATTAAAAATGGTGATTTATTGAAACAAGACTACGTTGTTTCAATGATTGGTCCCTATATTGATAAAACTAAAAAACCTCGACTCATTGAGCCCCCGCAGGCTGAATTGAAAACTGTGCAAAAACGAATGAAAACATTATTGGGAAAAATCCAAGTGCCCGATAATGTTTTTTCTGGTATTAAGGGAAGATCATATTCTGATAATGCTTGTCTCCATTTGGGTAAGAGTAAGCGGAACTTATACAAAATTGATTTGACCGCTTTTTTCCCCTCGATCAGTAGAGAAACAGTCTACCGTTTTTTCTTTGAAGATTTGTGCTGCTCTCCTGATGTTGCTGAGATATTGACGAATTTAACTACCGTCGACCTTAAAAAGCTCAACCAAAGCAGTCTGTTGGAAGTTTATGATTTCTTGGCTAACAAAGGGGTTAAATGCTATAACCATTTGATTTCCGGGGCACCGACAAGCCAAATCCTTTCATACTTGGTTAATCACAAAATGTTTGATGAATTGCAGTCTTTATCAGATAAAAGCAATGTGACGATGACGATTTATGTAGATGATGTGGTGTTTTCAAGCGAACATAAGATTTCATCCGAATTTAGACAATCTGTACTGTCCCTTATCAAAAAATATAATTACCAAGTATCTCGAAAAAAGGTAAAAGGATATTCCAAAACATATCCAAAATTAGTAACAGGGGTTATAATCAATAGCGAGGGCAGGGCTACAATCAAAAATGCGCTCCGAAAAAAGATTATGGTAGAATACGAGCACCTTCGCAATAATCCAGATGACATTAAGAGTCGTCAGCGGTTGCGAGGTTTGGTAACTGCTGCCCGTCAGGTTGATAAATCAGCTTATCCTAATATCCGAAAATTTGCCTTTGACAATCCTGCCAAAAGCTAAAGCCACCGCATTGAATTAAACGGTGGCTTTAGCTTTATGATTATTTTAAGATGAAAGCCTTGCTTGCTGCTTGCAAACCATTGATATTACTGGATTTCCACAGATCCTTTAATGACACTCGGGCCAAACAGAAATGATCCGAACTTGTTTCCGATAGGAGATGGGTTCGGATTATTTGTTTTTTTCGGAAAATTAGCGGTTGCGAAGCAATAAAAGCCCTAGTGGAGCTTTTAAGCGACGGAACGGCGGGTGCTGCACCAGAACGGACACGTCTCTAAACAGCTCGAATTCTTTTAAATTATTGCAGGAAGGTCAAAATCAGCTTGAAACATTTTTAACATAATGATAAAATAATAACGCTACTTTTATAGGAAAATCAGCGCGCTGGAACAGACCGTCAAGCGCTTCCGCGTTACCCCCGAAAATAAATAGTGGAATCGCACGGTTTCGCAGATGACCGACACCCACGACCTAGCAGGGCCGCCCATTTGCGGCCCAGCTCTTTTTGTGAGAGAGCAATCATGAGGAATCAAAGGATTGGATGGTATTGTGTATGGAACAACAGCCAAATAAAATCCGGCCTATGTTGCTATCGGCACTTGCCCAATTGAGCGCCTGCCTGATCGTCTGGAATTTTCATATTCCAAATCCAAATATCCTGCTTTTTGTTGTTCTTTCTGCTGCGCTCGTGAAATGCGGCTATGCAGCAGGGATCGTAAGCGGCCTCATTGCATTCCTATACTCCGCGTTTTTCTTTTCTACCGACCACAGCTTTTTTCTTTACACCTCTTTGAACCTTCAAAAGCTCATCGTGATCGGCCTTGGTATCGCTGCGAACATTCTGCTGATCGGTCGCCTGCAATGGCAGTTCGAGCGCTCCAGCATGGAAAAGATGCAGGCCGAAGCCGAGGAAAAGCTTCAAGAAACAACAGAGAGCTACCGTGCAAAACTTTACCAAGATGTCTTGACTGGCACATACAACCGCCGCTACTATGAGGATATCGCATCCCGTATGGTCGGCCCCGCAGGCATCGCGCTGATCGATGTGGACGATTTCAAAATCTGCAACGACACCTATGGACATCACGCCGGAGATATGGCACTGGAAACAGCGGCAAATGCCATCCGCTCCTGCATCCGAAACGCCGACCTGCTCATCCGCTACGGCGGGGATGAATTTCTGCTGGTGCTGCCCGGCATTCCGAGCGACATCCTGCAAGCCAAGCTGGAGCAGATCAGAGCCGCCGTGCAGCAGGCTACTGTACCCGGTTATTCGCATTTTCGCCTCTCACTGAGCATCGGCGGAACGATGCAGGCCATCACCGACCCGATGGAGAATGCGGTTCGCCGTGCCGATTGGCTGATGTATCAGGCAAAGGGCCACAAGAATGCTGTCATGGTGGAGGCTCCGGGGCATAGTCTTGCAGCGCTGGAAAAACTTTTACAGAATAAGTCGCAGATTTTACTTGTGGATGACTCCGCAATGAACCGCATGATGCTGGCAGAGATCTTGGGGGACAGCTACCACATTCTAGAAGCGGAAAACGGACAAGAGTGCTTGGAAACATTGCAGGCGGAAGCCGGAAACATCGCACTGGTGCTGTTGGACATCAACATGCCGGTCATGGACGGCTTCGAGGTGCTCAAGGCCATGAACGCCAACCACACCATCGAGGATACCCCGGTCATCATGATCTCCAGCGACGACTCCGACGACGCGATTCGGCGCTCCTATGAGCTGGGAGCCAGCGATTACGTCAACCGCCCCTTCGATGCGCGCATCGTCTACCGCCGCGTGACCAACACCATCAAGCTGTACGCCAAGCAGCGGCGGCTGGTGCAGATGGTGTCGGACCAGATCCACGCCCGCGAAAACAACACCGATATGCTGGTGGGTGTCCTGAGCCATATCGTAGAATTCCGCAATGGAGAGAGTGGTGCCCATGTGCGGCACATCCGTACCATTACAGAGATACTGCTCCACCGCCTATTGGAGAACAGCAACAAGTACTCGATTTCTGCAGAACAGCAGGATGTGATCCCACTGGCCTCTGCCCTGCATGACATCGGGAAGATCGGCATTGACGAAAAGATCCTCAACAAGCCCGGCAAACTGACCCCGGAGGAGTTTGAGGTCATGAAGACCCATAGTATGCTGGGAGCCGGGATGCTGCACGATCTGGATAATTTTGGCGAGCAGCCGCTGCTGCAAACGGCCTACGAGATCGCCCGCTGGCATCACGAACGCTGGGATGGGCGCGGTTACCCGGATGGACTGAAGGGCGATGAGATCCCCATCAGCGCACAACTGGTCTCACTGGCCGACGTATACGATGCACTGACCAGCGAACGCTGCTATAAGAAAGCCTTTTCCCACGAAAAAGCCGTGCAGATGATCCTGAACGGCGAGTGCGGAGCCTTCAACCCGCTGCTGCTGCAATGCCTGACCGACGTGCAGGCCGACCTGAAAGAAGAATTACGGCAGCATGACTGAGCAGCGGATGCAATAAAAACAGGAGAACAAAAAGCCCAAATGAAACACAGAATCTCACGCCGTGCATTTCTGCGCGGCTGCACGCTGCTGGCGGCATCTGCCGCCGTCGGCAGTCTGACTTCCTGCGGCGGAACGGACGCGAAGGACAGCGGCCTTCCGACGATCCTTGTGGGGAGCGATACCTATCCGCCCTATATTTACCTGAACAATGACGGTGTTCCCGCCGGGATCGACGTGGAGATCGCCACCGAAGCATTCCGCCGCATGGGATATGCTGCCCGGTTTGAATCGATCGATTGGGAGCAAAAAACAAATCTGGTGGAAAGCGGCACCATCGACTGCATCTGGGGCTGCTTTTCCATGGATGGCCGCGAGAAGGTCTACCGCTGGGCGGGGCCCTACATGGTGAGCCGTCAGGTGGTCGCTGTGGATGCCGACAGCAGCATCCGGACATTCAGCGACCTTGCCGGAAAGACCATTGCCGTGCAGAGCACCGGCAAGCCGGAGGAGCTTTTTCTCAGCGGCTCCGATCCGCGCATCCCGCAGGGAGTCGAGGTGTTCAGCATCGAAGACCGCAACGTGCAGTACGCGATGATGGCCTGCGGCTATGTGGATGCGATCGCTGCCCATGAGACAGGCATCCTGCAATACATGAAGGACAATTCCGTGGAGTTCCGCATCCTCGAAGAACCACTGCTGGTCACCGGGCTGGGCGTCGCCTTTGCCAAAAACGACAGCCGCGGGCTGGATCACCAACTGAACGATACCTTTGCGCAGATGCGCACAGACGGCACGCTGGAGCAGATCCTTGGCAAATATCTTGAACATGCTTCGCAGTATCTGGAGGTGGACACCCTTGGCGCATAAAAACAGAACCCTCCCGGATACATGGAGATGGGGGCTCCATTTGATCGTCGGCGTGCTTTTTATGGCCGGCATCGTTTTTCTCTCGGGTTGGCGGGCACTGCGCACAGCGGAGGGACGTTTCTGCCAGACCCTTGATTTTGTCAAATCGCAGTCCACCAGCTTTGAAAAGTACAACGATACGGTTGCGGCCAAAGCGCTCCGCCGCGCAGCGGTGTCGGTGCATCAGCTGGCGCAGGACCCTGCGCTGGACCTCTCCGATCCGCAGTGCCTGAAAGAGCAAACGGAGAAGCGCTGGCTCACAGGGATCTCGGTTCTGGCCCCGGACGGTACGCTCCTGTGCGAATCCACAACGAACGGCATCGGCTACGCCCGGTTTGGAGAACAGCTCAAAAATGACGCCGTTCTGGACGTTTTCTCTTACCCGCAAAAGACTTATCTGAAGCGGGTCCTGCTGGAAGATGGGGCGGCTGTGGATATTGTGGCACACCGGGCAGAAGAAAAAGATGAGATCCTGCTTGCCTACCGCTATACCCCGGCAGAATTTGTTGAGGGAACGGCCCTGTCCATCCAGAGTATACTGGACGGCTACTCGGCTGAGACCAGCGGCACATTGTTCATCGTGCAGGACGATCGGGTCATTGCCTCCAACCGCCCGGAGCTGATCGGGCAGGATGTTGCAGACAGTCCGCTGGTGCAGGGAATCCGCAAAGTTGTGACCGCCGAAACGCTGACCCATACCCGCGGTTGGAACGGCTCCGGCTGCTATTTTGGAATGTACTGCCATGGAAGATCGTTCGATCTCTATGCGTATACGGATGAAAGATCGGTCTTCCGGGAATCCCTTCCGTTGATCCTGATGGCGCTGGTCGGTTACATCCTGCTTGTAATGATCCTTCAGGTGCTGCGCAGACGCTCCGTACAGGAGATGGAGCAGCAGAAAAAAGAACAGGAGAAGAAGTATCAGGCTCAGCTGGAGGAACAAAACCGCAAACTGGAGATCGCACTCCAGCACGAGGGGGCGGCAAACCGTGCGAAGCGGGAGTTCCTGTTCAATATGAGCCACGATATCCGCACCCCCATGAACGCCATCATCGGCTTCACTTCGCTGGCTGCGACCCATATCGACAATAAGGAACAGGTGCTGGACTATCTGAAAAAGATCTCTACCTCCAGCCAGCATCTGCTTTCCCTCATCAATGATGTGCTGGATATGAGCCGCATCGAGAGCGGAAAGGTAAAAATTGAAGAAAAAGCGGTGCATCTGCCGGATCTCGTCCACGATGTGCGCTCCATCATCCAGCCCAATGTTTCGGCAAAGCGGCTGTCGCTTTTCATCGATACCATGGATGTGGAGAATGAGGACATCATCACCGACCCGCTGCGGTTGAACCAGATCTTGCTGAACATTTTGTCCAACGCCGTCAAGTTCACCCCCACAGGCGGCATGATCAGCATCCGCATTGCCCAGAAAAACGGTGCGCCCAAGGGCCGTGGCTGCTATGAGTTCCGCATCAAGGACAATGGCATCGGCATGAGCGAGGAGTTCCAGAAGCACATTTTTGAGGCGTTCAGCAGGGAAGAGAGCTCCACCGTCAGCGGCATTCAGGGCACCGGTCTGGGCATGTCCATCACCAAGAACATTGTGGACCTGATGGGCGGCACCATCGCCATTGAAAGCGAACCGGGCAAGGGCAGCGAATTCATCGTAGACCTCTGCTTCGCACTCAGCGGACAAAAGGTGGAGCCAAAGCCGCTCCCGCAGCTGGAAGGGCTGCGTGCGCTGGTGGCAGACGATGATACCGACACCTGCCTGAGTGTCAGCACCATGCTGTCTAAGATCGGGATGCGGCCGGAGTGGACGATCTCCGGCAGGGAAGCGGTGATCCGCACCCGGTACGCCATGGAACAGGGCGACGAGTTCAGCGTCTACATCATCGACTGGCTGATCCCTGATATGAACGGCATCGAGGTCGTGCGGCAGATCCGCAAGGTGATCGGGAAAAACTGCCCCATCATCATCCTGACGGCCTACGACTGGGCAGATATCGAAGAGGAAGCCCGCGCCGCCGGTGTGACCGCCTTCTGCGAAAAGCCGCTGTTCCTTTCCGAACTGCGCAAAGTGCTGGCAGAACCCTTCTGCACAGAGCCTGCCCCCGAACCATCGCAGCCAGATGCCGCCGATCTCAAGGGAAAGAAGCTTTTGCTGGTGGAGGACAATGCGCTGAACCGTGAGCTTGCACAGGAGATCTTGAAGGAAGCGGGCTTTGCGGTGGACACTGCTGAGGATGGTGAGATCGCCGTCCGGAAGATGAAGCAGGCAGTCCCCGGGCAGTACGACCTGATCTTAATGGACATCCAGATGCCCAAGATGGACGGCTACGAGGCGACGCGGCAGATCCGTGCCCTGCCGGATGCTGCAAAGGCAGACATTCCCATCTTTGCCATGACGGCAAACGCCTTTGAAGAAGACCGTCAGAATGCTTTGAAGGCCGGGATGAACGGCCACATTGCAAAACCGCTGGATATCCCGCATCTGCTGCAGGTCCTTGCAGATGTACTAAAATCATAACACCAGCCGACAAAAACAAAAGCACCCGCAGCAAACTTCGCAGAGGTTCTTGACCCCCGAATGCGAATGGCTGCGGGTGCTTTATTTTTTATGCCTGACAGGCGGTTGGGTCACAGGATCTTGTGCAGCTCCTGCACCAAGTCGCCGATGACGATGGGCTTGGACAAAAAGCCGTTCATGCCGCTTTCCATGGCGTTGCGGCGATCCTCATCGAAGGCATTGGCGGTCATGGCAAGGATCGGAATTCCGGCCAGAGCGGGATCTTCCAGAGCGCGGATCTGCCGGGTGGCGGTATAGCCGTCCATGACCGGCATCTGCACATCCATCAGCACCAGATCATAGCTGCCCGGCGCGGCGGTGCGGACCTTTTCCACCGCCACGGCACCATTTTCAGCCGTATCGACCCGGAAGCCGTACTCCCGCAGGATCTCCTGCGCGATCTCGCGGTTCAGCTCGTTGTCCTCCACCAGCAGGATGTGTCTGTCCTTGAAGTCGGCGTCCTCTTCCGGCAGAAGTTCCTGCGACGCATCCGTCAGCTTCTGGCCGAGGGCACTCATCAGGGTCTCGCGAAGGTCAGACATGAACATGGGCTTGGAACAGAAGGCGGTCACACCGGCAGCTTTTGCCTCCACTTCAATATCCGACCAATCGTAGGCCGTCAGGATGATGATGGGCGTATCATCGTGCAGGCTGCGGATCTGGCGGGTGACCTCGATGCCGTTCATATCCGGCAAGCGCCAGTCGATGATATAGGCGTGGTAGACATCGCTCATCTCGATGGACTGCCGCGCGCGCAGCACCGCTTCCTTGCCGGAAAGGGTCCACTCGGCGCGCATACCCACCTTGACCAGCATCTTTGTCACGCTGTCGCAGGTGTTGAAATCGTCGTCCACCACCAGCGCCTTCAGGCCCTCCAGCTCGGTGATCTTCTCCACCAGGCGGTGTTCGTCCTGAGTGCGCAGGGGCACACAGATGATAAACTCGCTGCCCTTGCCCTGCGCCGTCTGCACCTCGATGGTGCCGCCCATCATATCCACGATGTTCTTGGTGATCGCCATGCCAAGGCCGGTGCCTTGTATCCGGCTGACCGTGGAGGTGCGCTCCCGCTCGAAGGGCTCAAAGATCTTTTTGGCGAACTCCGGGCTCATGCCGATGCCGTTATCCTTGATGCGGAACTCGTACTGCCCGCAGCCGTGCACTTTACCGGCAAGCTGCCGCACCCGCACCGAGACTGTGCCGCCCGCCGGGGTAAACTTGATGGCGTTGGACAGCAGGTTCAGCAGGATCTGGTTCAGCCGGGTCTTGTCGCAGTAGACGTCCTCGTCGGCCACATCCGTGGCGTCCATATAAAGTTCCAGCTGCTTTGCGTAAATTTGCCCGCTGACGATGGTTTTCAGGTCGTGCAGCACATCCGAAAGGTTGACTTCCACCTCTTCCAGATGGATCTTTCCGCTTTCGATGCGGCTCATATCCAGCACATCGTTGATGAGGGAGAGCAGATGGTTGCTGGATGCAAGGGTCTTCGCCAGATAATCCTTTACCCGCTCCTTGTCGTCGATATTGCTGAGCGCCAAGGTAGTAAAGCCGATGATGGCGTTCATGGGGGTGCGGATGTCGTGGGACATATTGGAAAGGAAGTTGCTCTTGGCGCGGTTGGCGGTCTCGGCGGCAGCAACGGCATCGGAGAGGGCTTGGTTGATCTGTTTGTCGGCGGTGCGGTCAGACATGACAAGGATATACTTGGTTCTGCCTTCTACCTCGCTGCCCATGGCAATGATGTGGAACCAACGCAGCTCTCTGGTCTCCTGATGCAGATACGCCGCATCCCACTCGCGCTGTTCCCCGCGGGAAAGCCCCTCCAGAAAGTTCTTGTCGCGGTCCGGGTCATTCTGGGGGCGCAGTTCCGCAAGAGCATGGACATCCTGCCGGACTTTTTTCCATGGGATGCCCAGCAGACGCCCAATGTTCGGGCTGACATAATCCGTCTTGGAAGTTTTTGCGTCCAGCATCAGAAAAACATCGTCCACATTCAGCGAGAGCTTTCGGAATAATTCATCCCGGTACAGGATCTCGGTGTTCTTCCGGCGCACAGTAGCACGGTTTCTGCGCACAATGAGCAGAATGACCAGCACCGCAAGGCCGAAGGCGATGCCTACTACGATCTGTATCGTATAGGACCACAGCTTATCCAGACTGGCATTGACGATGCTGACCGGGACAAGCCCCACCATCGTCCAGCTCTGGACCGCCGTGCCCTCGTAGACCAGATAATAGCTGGTATCGCCCAGCTTTACCTTCATGTTTCCGCTTCTGCCCTGCGCAAAGGCATTGGACAGATCAAGGATTTGCTCCTCGGTCAGATCGGAGTGGTCGCGCAGCATCGCAATGAAGTTGTAGATCGTTTTCTTGCGGTTTACGGAATTGTCGATCACCACCCGCCCATCCGAGTAGATCACATAGTTGCTGGCATTGCCCTGAAAAGCAGAGTTGTCCAGCAGCCGCAGCACAGCATCGTTATAATAGGAAATGGCAATGGCATCGTAGGCAAAGCCCCGGTAGCTGCCCTGCGTTTCGGGGCAGACAAACACAAGCAGCTGGGGTTTGCCGGGCAGCGCTGAGTTCATGACGATATCATCGCCGTCGGCAAGCATTTCGTCCAGATTGGTCTGCAAGCCAAGGTAGCCGGTTTCCCCGGTCACGGTCGTATAGTTGCCGTCGTAGGAAAGGAAGTAAAAGCTGGCAAATCCGGTGTCCTGCTGCGCTTTCTCGATATACGCCTGAATCTCTGCTTCATCGGAAGTGCTTTCCAGAAAGCGGTTGTACAGATGCAGATAGGTCAGGTTCTTGCGCACCATCTGGTTCAGCATATTGTTGGACTTGTGCAGCACTTCTTCCAGATGCGAGGTGCTTTCCTGATAGATGATCTGCGACACAAACGAGAGGTACCGGACGCAGAAGCCAGCCACCAGAAAGACCAGCAGAAGGAGGGCACAAGCGGCAGAGAGCCATTTTTGCCGGAGACGGCGGTTTCGTTTGATTTTGTGGGTTTTGTCTGCCATTCCGCTCACCTCAACGTGATGTAGTTTTCAGGTTCTGCAAGCGCTGCGCCGCCGCCGGAGACGTGATCGCGCCATCTGTCTTTTACCCATGTATCTTCGGCCAAAGGCGTGCCGCTTCCGCTCGCAAGCAGCGCTTCCATCTGTTTTTCCGTGGCCAGACAGGTCACGGTAACGGTGTCGTCGTCCTTCAGCGGCTGCCCGTTCCGGGTGATGCCGGTCAGGGTATAGCTGCCGCTTGCCTCTTTTACCTCCACGGCAATGCCGCTGACCACCGGCAGAGAACCGCGGTTGAAGGGCACAAAGCCGCCCTCGCAGCCTTCCACAAAGGCGCGGACGGCCGCTTTCAGCTCGGCACCGGTCATGGTGCGCTGGCGGGATATCAGACCGTTGGGCATGATCATGGAAGCCGCCATCTTTTGGGGATAGTCCGCCTGCAGCACACTGCCGGTAAAGCTGTTGGCGGTGGCGATGAGTACATCGGTGCCATAAACGCCCCGCAGTGTGTTCGCCATAACGGAGAAGGAAGCGCTGCCGCCGTTTGCGTGGAACACATTGGAATAGCTCTGCCCGGAGGTCAGCACGATCTCCTCATCGGCAGACCCATCCTCGGCAAGGAGCTGGGAATTGAATGCCTGATACGCTTGCTGTGCCGTGTACTCGCCCGCGATCATTTTGGAGACCACATCCTTGGAGACGGCAAAGAAATCGTTGGAGGCGATGCGGATATACATGTGGTTCTCTTCCACAACGCTGCGCACATCCTTCAGATACTCGGTCAGGCGCAGGGGGACGTTCTGGCTGTAGCTCAGCATATCCTGCCCGTCGGAGATAATGCGGTTCTGCGCCTCCTCGGAGAGCATAACGTTCAGCACCTTCATGGCTTTTTCGCGGCGCGCGGCGTCCTGCTCCAGATCACGGTTCAGGGCAACTTGGAAATAGGGGGTGGTCATGATCCACTTTTCGCCGTTCTGGCTGAAGAAGGGCAGAAAGATCGTGTCGATGCCCTCGTCCCGAAACATCTTGACACCGGCAGAGGTGCCAAAGTACATGGCGACCTCTCCGTTCCGAAACATCCCGGTCACATCGTCGTAATTCAACACAAGGTCGTCTGCCGTAAGGTGGGTATCCTGAATGAACTGCGCCATCCGTTCAAATGCCCCCGGCCACACGGTGCCGTCCAGACCCATCCGTGTGGTGCTGGCAGGGTCGCTGTAAGCAGTGCGCCACTTGCGCCCTTCCGTCGTGGTAAGCTCGGCAGCGGAAAGCCCCTGCAGGGTTTCCATGCAGGTGTAGTCGTAGGTATAATCGGCGGTAAAGCCCCGGATGCCCAGCGCTTCAAACGCCTGACAGGCGGAAACAAAGCTTGCGTAATCGGTGGGCAGGGGGATATCGTATTGCTCAAAAAGGCTGCGGTTGACCACAAAACCGTGGGCATCGGCGCAGACCGGCAGCCAGTTCACGCTGCCGTCCTCGTTTTTGAAGCTGTTGAGGTAGGCGTTGTACACGGCACCCGCCTCGTTGGTCATGGCAAGGTTCATCAAACTGTCCTTCAAAGGAGCTGCATCGTGCAGCGAGAAGCGGCAGCAGGTGATGATATCCGGCAGACCGCCGTTCTCCTGCAAAAACTTATAAAAATCCAGATCGTTGTTGCCTACGATGAACTCGATGTTCACATCCGGCAGTTGGGACTGAACATAGGGGGCATAGGTCTCGTACAGGCTGGTGCTCCACAGATACACCTGAATGGTCTGGGCATCTTCCTGCTCCTGTACCTGTTCTGCGTTTTTTGCGCCGCAGCCGGTCAGCAGGGAAAGCCCCATCGCCAGTGCTGCCAGCACGGATATCAGGCGGCGCAATGTTCTTTTGTGCATTAAATCGTTCTCCTCACAACTCTTGGTCAGCCGCCGTTTTGCGGCAAAGCTGCTGTGGCTTATGGACCCTACATCGCTGCCCGCAAGAGTGTGCGCGGTAAAACCCACCCACGGAAATGCGTGCGTCCCGTTTTGCGATCCCGAATACCACAAAAGGTACTTGAAAAGGCGTAGGCACAGCAGGACAGAGACATAAAAATATTCTACCACCACCATGAAGGCTTTTCAATATAATTTCATATATTCCTTCATAAAAACAACGTGTGTCCTGTTTCTTTGGGCAAGTTGATGCTGTTTTTTGCATCAACGCACAGGGTGGGCGAAAAACTGTGGGACAGCCGGTGTTCCTGCACCGCGCTCTTGACACACCCATCCCTTCTGGTACAATGGTTGTACCTACAACGTTGTATCTACATCATTCCGACAGATCCCGGAGGCATTTATGGACATTGCGGAGATCGAGGCGGCGCTGAAAAAGCTGTACGTCGTCTCCAAGACCGAGAGCCGGGCGGGCTTCCCGCACTTCCGGAACGCAGCAGAAGGGGAGACCACCGATGAAGCCTGAGAAAAACTTCTGCCCTGACCGGGTCCTTTCCTACTTCCGGCTGGAGTGGCTGCCGCTGGCCTTCGTGACCCTTTCGGGCCTTGTGTATAACATCGGTCTGCTGGCGACGCCGTGGTTCGAGGGCCGTCTGGCCCAGTGCCTTGCCGACATCCTCGGCGGCAGCGAGACTGCGGCAAAGATGGCGGTGCTGGTGTCGGCCTACATCCTCGTCACCTTGCTGGTGCAGGCAGCGCGGTTCGTCAAGCGGTTCTACGTCCGCCGGTTCGCCAACAACATCGACCGCCGGATGAAGGGCATCCTCTACGCCAATCTGGTGCGCCAGAGCCGCGCCGCCCTCGAAAAAGAGGGGGCCGGTGAGCTGATGACCAAAGCCATCTCCGACGTGGACGACTGCGTGGAGGGAATGCGGAAATTTACCACCGAGGTCTTCGACACCGGCGTGGCGCTGGTGGGCTATGCGGTCATGCTGCTGGTGTACGATTGGCGGCTGGCCCTGCTCAGCCTGCTCTTCACGCCGGTATCCTACGTCTGCGCCGCGTGGATGAAAAAGCCGGTGCAGCGCGCCGGAGCGGCCTATAAAAAGGCGGCCGGTGCCCTGAGCGCCGCCACGCTGGATCGCGCCCAGAACGCGGTCACTTACCGCATCTACGGCTGCGAGGACGCCCGCGCGGAAAAATACGAGGACGCCCTGAACACCTACGAAAAGACCGCCGTCCGCAGCAACGTCTGGCAGTCGGCCCTGCCGCCCCTCTATCTGGCGGCGTCGGAGGCGGGCGTGCTCTTCATCCTCTGGTTCGGCGCCAAGAACGTCCTCGGCACCGGGTGGAGCGTGTGGGACATCGCGGCCTTTACCACCTTCCTGTCCTGCTTCACCAAACTGGTGGTCAAGTCCTCCAAGGCAGCCAAGCTCTTCAACGCGGTGCAGAAGGCCGAAGTCTCGTGGACACGGATCAAGCCCCTGATGAAGCAGCCGGAGCAGCTGGCTCCTCTCCGCATCCCGGAACCGGCGGATGTGACGCTGGAAAACCTCTCCTTTGCCTATGGCGGGGAGCCTGTTTTCACCGGCCTGAGCCTGACGGCCCGCCCCGGCGATATCATCGGCATCACCGGCCCGGTGGCCTGTGGCAAATCGACGCTGGGACGTGTTTTCCTCTGCGAGGCTCCCTACGGCGGCTCGGCCCGGTTCGGCGGGACCGAGTTCTCCGCACTGACGCCCCGGCAGATCTCCGCCACCGTCGGCTATCTGGGCCATGACCCGGAGCTGAGCGCCGACACGGTGCAGAACAACGTCCTCTGCGGCAGCGAACAGGAGGCGGAACCCTATCTGGCTGAGGCTGCGCTGGACGACGAGGTGCGCCGGATGGAGCAGGGGCTGGAGACCGTCATCGGCCCCGGCGGCACCCGCCTTTCGGGCGGTCAGGCGCAGCGGCTGGCGCTGGCACGAACGCTGGCTCATCCGCGCCCGGTGCTGGTTCTCGACGACCCCTTCTCCGCGCTGGACCGCAATACCGAGGACATCGTCTTCCGAAATTTGCAGGAGTACGCCAAAGATAAGGTCGTGTTCCTGATCTCCCACCGGCTGTACCACTTCCCTCAGATGCAGCAGGTGATCTTCATGGACGGCGGCAAGACCACCGTCGGCACCCACGCCGAGCTGATGGCTGCGGAGCCGGTCTACCTCCAGCTCTACGAAAGCCAGACCAGCCAGAAAGGAGGCGGGGGAGCATGAAGACCAACCGCAAAAATGGCGTGTTCACGGCCATTCGGATGGCGGCTGCGTCCCATCCGCTCCTCACGGCGGGCACGCTGCTCTGCGTGGCGGCGTCGGTGGCGGCGTCGCTGCTGCCGCCGCTGCTGCTGGCCCGCGTCATCGACCAGCTCACCGCCGGCCTCCCGCTGACGTTCTGGGCCGTGGTGGCCTACTTCGGCAGCCTTGCACTGGAGGGCGGGTTCTCCTCGGCGCAGGAAAGTCTGCTGGTCCTCTTCGGCCAGAAAATGACCCACGCCCTCCGCTCGGAGATGTCCCGGAAGCTGACCCGGCTGCCCGCCAGCACGCTGGCGGCCCAGAACCCCGGCGAGGTGGCGGCCCGCTTTTCGGGCGATGTGGACACTGTAGAAGCGCTGTTCACGTCCGGCATCATCAGCATGGTGGCCGATGCGTGCCGCATCCTCTCGATCCTCGCGGTCATCGCCATGAAGAACTCCGGCCTTGCGGTGATCCTGCTGCTGGTGCTGCCGTTGTTCGCGGTGTTCACCCGCCATGTGCAGAAGCGGATGCTGGCCGCCCAGCTGGACAACCGCCGGGCCGTGGCCGCTGTTTCCGGTCAGGTGCCGGAGACGCTGCACAACATCCGCACCATCCGGGCGCTGGGGCTGGAGGACTACATGGAGCGCCGGTATGACCGCTGCATCGGGGCCGGCTACGCCGCCATGGAGCGCACCAACTTCTACGACGCCCTCTATTCGCCGGTGGTGCTGGTGCTGAACGCCGTGGTGGTGGGCATCGTCATGCTCTTGTCCGCCTCCGGCAATCCGACGGTCCTGACCTTCTTCGGCATGTCGGTGGGCACCTCGGTGGCCGTCATCAACTACATTTCCCGCATCTTCGCCCCCATCGAGAGCCTCGGCATGGAGATCCAGACCATCCAGTCGGCCATGGCGGGCGTTGAGCGGATCGATGCCTTCCTCGGCCAGCCGGAGCGCACTGCCCCCGCCGCGCAGCCCAGCGCCGGGCGGGGGGATGTGGAGCTCTCCCATGTGACCTTCGGCTACGGCGAAAAAGAAGTCCTGCACGATCTCTCCATGACGGTCAAACAGGGCGAACAGATCACCCTCATCGGCCGGACAGGCGCGGGCAAGAGCACGGTGTTCAAGCTCCTGCTGGGCCTTTACCCGCCGCAGGAGGGCACGGTGACCATCGGCGGCGTGCCGGTGGCAGCCATCACCGACCGGGAGCGCCGCACCTGCATCGGCTGTGTGGAACAGCATTTTGCCCGTGTACCGGGCACGGTGCTGGAGCAGATCACCCTCGGCGACCCGCAGATCACGGAAGAGATGGCAAGGCGTGCCGCCGTTCTGGCGGGCATCGACGGAGCCATCCAGACCCTGCCACAGGGCTACGGCACCCCGTGCACCGACAGCATGTTCTCGCAGGGCGAGTGGCAGCTTTTGTCCATCGCCCGCGCCGCCGCCGCCGACCCGGCAGTGCTGCTGCTGGACGAGATCACCGCCAACCTCGACGCCGAGACCGAGGCCCGCGTGCTGGAAGCCCTCCGCCGCGCCTCTGCGGGCCGCACCGTCCTCTCCGTCTCCCACCGCATCTATGAGGACCTTGGTGGACGGACGGTGGAGATCAAGACGAGGACGGAGTGAAAAGATCTCCTTGCCGGGAAACTTTGGCTGGAAGAAAGCTCACGCAAAAACGACAAAAAGCCCGCCCAGCATATCACTGGACGGGCTTTTCACTTGGAGCAGGATACGGGACTCGAACCCGCCGCCTACTGCTTGGGAAGCAGTCGCTCTACCGGATGAGCTAACCCTGCAAGTGCGCTATTAGTGTAGCAAAGGCGGGCGGATTTGTCAACTGTTTTTTGTGGAAGGTTTTGTCGGCGGGCAAAAAAACTTGCATTTTGCGCCGCTTGCTTTATAATGATAGTATCTGTATTGTTGGAAAGGACGCAATATGATCTTTGTGCCATTGCTGCACTACTTCAAGTGCAAAAATCTTTACAGCGGCAACGAGGCCGGGATGCGCTATCTGCTCACGCCGACGAAGCGCACCGTGCCGGACCCGGAAGGCGGTGAGGGGGCCGAAAAAGAAGAGGCCATCCTTGCAGTGGACATCTGGCCCGATCCGTGGGCGCTGGACAAGACCGATCCTGCCCTGCGCCGCCACGAGGAGTTCCCACTGAGCGACGAGGGCCGCGCAGCCGCCGCTCAGTGCTTGGAGGAAGCCTACAACGCCGAGCCGGACCGTTGGAAAAACCTCCCCTCCATCCTCGATTGTGAGCCGTGGGCCCCGCCCGCAGAGCCGGAGGAGGGCAAAGCCGAATGATCTACCGCTTAAAAGAGCAGAAGGGCGATGCCATCGCCGTGCCGCAGCTCGTGTTCGCGAAGCTGGGCATCGCGGAGGAATACAATGTGCGGGTGGCGCTGTATGTGCTGGCCACCGGCGTCACTGACCCGGAGAAGATCTGCGCGGACCTCAAACTGCGCAGCAAGATGACCGCCGAGAGCGCGCTGGCCTTCTGGGCCGGTGCCGGGCTGCTGGAGCGCTACGAGGAGAATGCGGCCCCCGGCGAAGAGCCGAGCGCCCCGGCCCCAATGACGTGGGCCGAGATCGCGGCGGCATCCCGCACCGACCCGATGATCTCCAGCCTCATCGACTGCGCACAGGCGGGGTTTGCCCGCCCGCTGACCCACAGCGAGATGGAAAAGCTGGTCAACCTGTACATCATCGACGGGTTCGCGCCGGAGACGGTCATGCTCTGCGTGGCCTATGTCGCCAGCAAGGGCAAGCGGACCATGGGCGCGGTCAGCCACGAGCTGAAAGTCTGGCGCGCCGAGGGCGTGGAGACCGGCGAACAGGCGGACACGCATCTGCAGCTGCTGGCCCTTCGTGCCCAGCGCGAACAGTATGTCAGCGGGCTGCTGGGCATTGCAGAGAGCGAGCTGACCCTCGGCGGGCGGAAAGCCATTGCCCGCTGGTACGAGGTGTACGGCTACGACGACGCCATGGTGCAGGAGGCGGCCGTGCAAGCGGGCCCCAAGCGCGATTTGTGGTACTGGAACAGCATCCTCAAAACGTGGAACGCCAAGGGTCTGCGCACCGTCTACGATGTGCGCGGGCCGGTGGCCGGGGCGGGGGCCAGCCGGAACATCCGGGTGGACCGCGAGGATCCTAGTGGAAATGACTACTTTAAAAACCGCACTTTTGAAGATACGATCAAGAGAATACGAAAAAGGCATTTACAAGAATGATTGAAAGGAGGGCGAACATGTACACCAAAAACGAACTGTATCAGGAGGCAATGCGCACCGTGGCGCGGCGGCGGCAGACCGCCCGTGCCAACGCCGAGGATGCCCGCGCCGAGGCGGAAGCGGCCATCCCGGCTCTCCGCCACGCCGAAGAAGAGGTGCGGGTGCGGGGCGTGCGGTGTGCGCTGGCCGGAGCCTCCGGCGGGGATCGCACCGCTGCGGCCGCTGCGCTGACCAAGGCCAAACAGGAGCTTGCCGCGCTCTTGGCGTCCAGCGGCCGCCCGGCCGATGCGCTGGAACCGCATTTCACCTGCAAAAAGTGTCAGGATACCGGTTCCTTTGAGGGACACACCTGCGAGTGTGTTCAGAAAATTATGCGTGCATTACGACGAAAAGAAATAGAAATGCTCTCAAGTTTGTCAATTTCAAGTTTTGATACGATGAAGCTAGAGTATTACCCTAGCAGCATTGATAAAAAATTGGGCGTCAATATCCGCGTGCGCATGAGCCAAGTGATAGAAGCATTAAAGATTTATGCAGAAGAATTTTCGCCTACTGAAAGTGAAAGTTTGATTCTTATGGGAAATGCAGGGCTTGGAAAAACGCATGCGGCTCTTGCGGTTGCGGGTATTGTTTTAAATAAGGGATATGACGTGATTTATGTTTCTAGTTCTGATTTCTTTGGAAAAATTGAAAATGCACGTTATGATTTTCAAGGGGATGCAGAAACGCTGATTCGTACAGCGGCCATGGCAGATTTGTTTATTTTGGATGATCTTGGAACGGAGTATGTAACACCATATTTTCTTACGACTTTTTATAGCATATTGAATAATCGTATTGAAGCGCATAAGCCAACAATTGTTACAACTAATATTACAGATGGAGCATTGTTGGAAAAACGGTACACTGAAAAAATTGCCAGTCGGTTGGCTGCGTTTATGTCGTTTGATTTTATTGGAAGAGATATCCGCGGCCAAAAGGCACGGGAAGAGTAACGGTATCATGCAAAAAGAGCGTCAGCATCAAGCTGGCGCTCTTTTCCGTCGGGGGGAGGGGGGAAAAATTAAGCCATGTTGGCGCGTTTGCGCGGCGGATTGACGCGGCGGAATTTCAAAGCACGCTCCGGCGTTGTTTCGGGGCAGTCAGCGTCGAAGGTGATGGGCATTTTCTTGGCGCGTTCCAACTCGGCGAGCTCTTCCTTCGTAAAAGCTAATTCGTTCTGCAATTCCAGTGGGATATTATTCATATTTACCATAGTAAAGCCCCCTTTCAAAACTGGTTGCTAACCGTGCGGAGATCAAACGGGTGACATCGGTTTCTTTTCCCTTAGCATCTGTATGGATTCGCTCGGTGTAGACGACAAATAAGATCTCGTTGATCTGGCCTATCAAAGTGTTCCCGATTTCGTGGCCGACCATTCCGGCGGAGGTGTCTCCGATGGTGTCATAGCGGTTTTCATCGTTGCTGTGTTCATCATCAAAAAATTCAATGCGGTCGTAATCAAAGAATACACGAGCGGCACTTTTGAACGAGATGCCGTGTTTTTGGAGATTGATCCGATTTTTCTGTTCATCGTATTCGAATGCCATACCACCCATGGTAAAGCGGATCATTCGTTCGTTGTCCATGGCGATTCTCCTTTTTTGCTTTCAAGATTATAATACCATGTCTACGCGCTTTTTGCAAGGAAAACGATGCCGTTTGCGTTTGACACAGTTTTTTTACACCTCCCGGCGTTTACACCTTTTCAAAAGAAGTGTATAATAAAACACAGTGAAATCCGCAGGATTGAGTAAAGCGAAGAGTGAGGAACCTTACATGAACCAACAAAGAACCCCGGCCAAGCGGATGTCGTACCGGGAGTGGAAGATCCGCAAATGTCTGCGGCTGGCGCGGAACTGGGTGCTGTTTCTGGCCGCGTGCGGCGGGGCCGTGGCGCTGATGGCCACCGGCATCCTGTGGCTGCTGCCGAAAGCCCACGCCCTTATCGCGGGGCCGGTGCCCTTTGCGGCGCGGGCTTACAGCGCTGACGGATATGTGTGCGACACGGACGACGCCCGCTTGGTGGTGGTGAACGCCAACCTCCCGCTGGAAAGCGAACCGGCCCCGGAGCTGGCCGTGGCGGACGACGCCACCGGTGAACAACTGGAAACGGAGGCCGCTGCGGCTTACCGCAGCATGGCCGAGGCTGCACAGGCCGCCGGTGTGGAGCTGAACCTTGTCACGGGCTGGCAGGATGCCGACACCCGCGCCGCCGCGTATGAAGCCCGGCTGACGGCCTATCAGACCGAGAACAGCCGCCTTACCGGCGAGACGGCAGCGGCGCACACTGCGTCGCTGCAGCCCACAGCAAGCACCAGCGAGCAGGGGACCGGCTACTGCGCCGATATCCTCTCGCCGGACTGCACGGAGCGCTCGGAGGCTTTTGCCGAGACCCGCGCCTACGAGTGGCTGACCGCGTATGCCGCGGACTATGGCTTCATCCTCCGCTGGCCGGAGGAGCGCCAGAGTGCCACCGGCATGGTCTATGCACCGTGGCACTGGCGGTATGTGGGGGCCGAGAACGCCCGCGCCATCCGCGAAAGCGGCCTTTCCTTGGAAGAATTTCTCGCGCTGGAACGCGCAAAACAATAAATTTGCAAAAAATCGAAGGAGAAACCATTGAAACGAACCGAGATCGCGCCCGGCGTCCATCTGCTGTGGGACCCGGCGCCTAAATTCAACCGCTGCCGCATCAGCATCCACTTCGCCTTCCCGGCCAAGCGGGAGACGGCTACCGCCCACGCGCTGCTGCCGTTGGTGATGGAGCGCGGCTATGCGGACTGCCCCGACATGACCCAGATGACCAAAACGCTGGCCCGCCTCTATGGGGCGGACCTGACCGTGGACGCCCGGCCCTTCGGCGCGAACCACAACCTCTGTGTCAGCGCCACCGGCATCAAGGACCGCTTTGCGCTGGAAGGGGAACCGCTGACCCGCGAATACGCTGGGCTGGCGCTGGGCACGGCCTTTCACCCCGCTTTTGTGGGCGGCGTCTTCGACCCGGAGGCGGTCGGCATCGAAAAGCAGATGCTCCGCAAAGCGCTGGAAGACGAAGTGAACGAAAAGCGCATCTACTGCCAGCGTCAGGCCAACCGGGAATTCTTCGGCGACAGCCCCGCCGGCATCCGGCAGGAGGGCTATCTGGAAGAGGTGGACGCCCTGACGCCGGAGGCCCTGACTGCCGCCTACCGGGAGATGCTGGAAACGGCACAGATCGAGCTGCTGATCCTTGGCTGCGAAGAAGCGGAGACGGAGCAGGTCAAAGACGCATTGCTCCGGGAGCTTTCGGCGGTGGAACGCCGCCCGGCCCCCCTGTGCGGGAACATGGCAATGCCCCGGCGGGAACCAGCCCGGAAGGTGGAGTGCTTCGACACCGTACAGGCCAAGCTCTGTATGCTGTTCACCCTCGGTGAGCCGATGCGCCCCGACCAGATGGCGGCGGTCCGGCTTGCTATGGCCTTGTACGGCGGCAGCGTGACCAGCCGCCTCTTCCTCAACGTCCGGGAGCGGGATCACCTGTGCTACTACTGCGCGTCCAGCTTCCAGAGCTTCACGGGGAGCATGGCTGTCAACAGCGGCGTGGAGCACGCCGACGCGGCCCGCGCGGAAGCGGCCATCCTGAAGGAGCTGGACGACCTGCGCACCGGGCCCATCACCGACGAGGAACTGGAAGACTGCCGCCTGTCCCTGCTCAGCGGGATGGCGGGCATTGAGGACAGCCTTGGCGGCATTGAAACGTGGTATTATATGGAAGTGCTGCGGGGCAGCGGGCTGCAAACGCCCGACGAAGCCCGCGCCGCCCTGCGCGCCGTGACCAAAGAGGACGTTCGCGCCATTCTGCGGCAGCTGAGCCTATCGGTCAGTTATCTGTTGACGAGAGAGGAGGGAATCGCCGATGTCTGAACTGCGCAGCCAAGCGCTTGCCGATGCCGCCGCGGATCAGTGGAAGATCCTGCCCTCCGGCCTGACCGTCCTTGTGCGGCCCATGCCGGGGTATTCCGGCACCCATGTCATCTATGCCACCCGCTTCGGCTCCATTGACCGGGACTTCCGGCTCAATGGGCGGGAGGTGCATCTGCCCGCAGGTGTGGCACATTTTCTGGAACACAAGATGTTCGAGGATCAGGACGGCGACGCCTTTGCAAAGTTCGCGAAGACGGGTGCCAACGCCAACGCCTTTACCAGCTTTGACCGCACCTGTTACCTCTTCACCGCTACGCAGCAGCTGGACGAAAGCCTCGATGTGCTGCTGGGGATGGTGGGGCACCCCTACTTCACCGAGCAGACCATCGCCAAGGAGCAGGGCATCATCGGGCAGGAAATTAAGATGTACGACGACAGCGCCGACTGGCGGCTGATCACCGGCCTGTGTGAGTGCCTGTACCACAGCCACCCCATCCGCAGCGACATCGCGGGCACCTGCGAGAGCATTGCTGAGATCACCCCGAAGATGCTCTATGACTGCTGCGAGGCGTTCTATGCACCGGGAAATATGGTGCTGGCCGCAGCGGGCAATACCACCATGGAGCAGATCTTGGCCGCGTGTGAACGCCATGGCCTGATGGAACTCCGCCCCGAAGAGCGGGTGCAGCGGCTCTGGGCCGAGGAACCCATGACGCTGGCAGCAACGGAAAAACGGATCCGGATGCCGGTGTCAAAGCCCTGCTTTGGCCTCGGCTTCAAGGAAACGCCCCTCGCCCCGGATGATCTGCGCAGCGAGCTGCTGTACGACCTCATCCTTTGCTGCGTCTGCGGCGGGATGTCGCCGCTCTACCGCCGCCTGTACGACTCCGGCCTGACCAACCCCGGTTTCGGTGGAGAAGTGCTGCGGGTGGACGGCTGCTGCTGCATCCTCTTCACCGGCGAGAGTGACGAGCCCGACACGGTGAAACAAATGCTGCTGGACGAGATCGAGCGGGTCCGGCGCGAGGGCATCGACCGGGAGGTCTTTACCCTCTGCAAGAACGAAAAGTACGGCCAACTGATCGAAAACCTCGAAAACGTGGAGGACTCGGCCAGCCAGATGGCGGACTTCGCCCTCTCCGGGCAGACGGTGGTGCAGCAGATCGAGGCACTTGCGGCCCTGACGGCGGACGACGCCGACGCAGCCCTGCAGCACATCTTACAGCCCGCCCGGATGGCGATGATGTACATCGAGCCGGACGGCACGGCGGACCTGCCCGAAGCAGATGACGAAGAGACGGAGGATGAAGAATGACGAATCTGGTACAATTTCCGGCGCTGGGCCTGAGTTTCACGCTGAACCGCGTGGCCTTTTCCATCGGCGGCATCAATATTTATTGGTATGGCGTCTGCATCGCCGTGGGCATGTGCCTTGCGCTGGTGTTTGCGTTCCGGCATGGCGTCGAGTTCGGCGTGGATGCCGACGCGATGGTGGATGTTATCCTCATCGGCGTGGTGATGGGCATCCTCTGCGCCCGGCTCTACTATGTGGCCTTGTCCCCCTACAATTACAGCAGCCTGTGGGACGTGCTGGCCATCCGGGACGGCGGCCTTGCCATCTACGGCGGCGTCATCGGCGGCTTTTTGTTCGGCGGCCTTGCCTGTAAATGGCGCAAGGTGCCGGTGCTGCCCATGTTCGACCTTGCGGCCATGGGCTTCCTCATCGGGCAGGGCTGCGGCCGCTGGGGCAACTTCTTCAATCAGGAGGCATTCGGCTGCAACACGACCCTGCCGTGGGGCATGTACAGCGAAGCGACCCGCGACTACCTGCTCAGCAGCGTGGTCACGGCCCCCAAGGGCACTGTCATCGACCCGAACCTGCCGGTCCACCCTACGTTCTTATATGAGAGCATCTGGTGCTTCGTGGGCCTGTTCCTGCTGGTGAAGTATATCAAAAAGCGGAAGTTTGCGGGCGACATCGCCCTGCGCTACCTCATCTGGTATGGCGCGGGCCGGTTCTGGATCGAGGCCCTGCGCACGGACAGTCTGCTTCTGGTGCCCTCCATCGGGCTGCGGGTGTCGCAGGTGGTGGCGGCGGTGGCCGTGGTCGGCGGCGTCATCGCAGAGGTCATCCTGACCAAGCGATACAAGGATAAGCCGCTCATGGTCAAGCTGGCCCTCAACAGCGAGAATCGCACTCTCGCCGCCAAGGCGAAAAAGGCCGACCCCGCGTTCCGGCTGGAGGAAGAAGAACTTGTGGCCTCCTCGCCCCGGAAGCTCTTTGTGGAGAGGACCGAAGCCTATAATAAGCGGGTGAAGGAAGAGCTGAGCGCACAACAGCAGTAATAAAACGCTGATACAGAAAAAACAGAAGCTGCAGGGCGGAGAAGTCGGAAGGCAACTCTTGCTCTGTGGCTTTTTTAGGTGTATAATAAAGCCACAAAAAGAGCCGCGAGATATCTGGGAGGGTGAATGTATGCAGATCATTCCGATGCGTGAACTAAAAAATACGGTGGAGATCGAGCGCCGCTGCGCCGAGGAGAATGGCCCGGTCTTTGTGACGAAAAACGGATACGGCCGCCTTGTGGTCATGGACATCGAGTACTACGAGCGCACTATGAAGGAGATGGAAGAGGCAAAACTCATCATGGAAGGGTTGAGAGATGTTGATGAGGGCCGCGTGGTGGATGGTCCGACGGCACTGGAAGAGATCAGGAGGGAATATGGACTGTGAATATCATTTCCAATTGACTGAACGTGCGCGGCGGGATGTGCGAGAAACGGTAAACTACATCCGAAATGAGCTTGATAATGAGAAGGCAGCAAAAACGCTGCTGGGCGACATCAACAAATGTATGGAAAAGGTCTGTGCTTTTCCTGCAAGTGGGGCATTGGTCGTGAATGATTTTCTCCCAAGGATGATAATCCGCAAGAAAGTCGTTGGAAATTATGTTCTATACTATATGGTGGAGAAGGAAAAGAAAATGATTTGGGTGCTCCGCATCGTCTATGGAGCCCGGAATATGGAAGCGGTGCTCAAAAATTTGAGCAATTGACGGCGGAGCTTGAAAAAAACTTTGCCGCAATACGCAAAAACCACTTGAAATCAGCTCGCTTTTCTGCTATACTATTCTAGCCGCTTGGTGTGGGCGCCGCAAATGGCCCCTGTAGGGGTCTGCCTTTACGACCAGCGAGTACAACGAAAAGGAATGAAACAAATGTACGCAATCATTGTTACCGGCGGTAAGCAGTACCGCGTGGAGCAGGGCGACATCGTCTACATCGAAAAGCTGGACGTTGAAGCTGACTCCGAAGTGAAGTTTGATCAGGTTCTCGCTATTGGCGAGGAGGGTTCGGTCAAGGTTGGCGCTCCTGTTGTTGAGGGCGCTTCCGTTTCTGCCAAGGTCATCAAGAATGGCAAGGGCAAGAAGCTGAACATCATCACCTATCGCGCAAAGAAGCACAGTGCTCGCCGCATGGGCCATCGTCAGCCCTATACCAAGGTTGAGATCACTGCGATCAACGGCTAAGGAGGAAAATTACAATGGCACATAAAAAGGGCGTAGGCAGCACCAAGAACGGCCGTGATTCCGCGGCTCAGCGTCTGGGCGCAAAGCGTGCAGATGGTCAGTTCGTTCTGGCCGGCAACATCCTCGTTCGTCAGCGTGGCACCCACATTCAGCCGGGTGAGAACGTTGGCAAGGGCAGCGATGATACCCTGTTTGCTCTGGTTGACGGCACTGTCCGTTTCGAGCGCGTGGGCAAGAGCGGCAAGAAGTGCAGCGTGAAGCAGTAACTTCTGCCTGAAAAACTGCAACCCAAAGAGCCGGACCCTCGTGGCCCGGCTCTTTTTGATGAAAGGAATAAACCTCTCCGTCAATGCTTCGCATGGCCACCTCCTCTGATAGGGGAGGCCTTGGCAGTCCTCGCAAAGTTCCCGGTTTTGCCAGAGGCTCTCCTACTAGGAGAGCTGTCGAGCGTCAGCGAGACGGAGAGTTCGAATCGCTAAACATAGGAGGAGCTCTATGGCAGCACAAACCAACTTTATCGACATCGCAACCATCTGGCTCCATGCGGGCAAGGGCGGCGATGGCGCGGTGAGCTTTCACCGCGAGAAATTCGTGGCGGCGGGCGGCCCGGACGGTGGCGACGGCGGCCGCGGCGGCGACATCATCTTTGTGGTGGATGACCACCTGACCACCCTGATGGACTTCCGCTACAAGCGCAAGTATACCGCCGACGAAGGCGGCAAGGGCGGCGCAAGCCTCTGCCACGGCAAGAACGCCGAAAACCTCGTCATCAAGGTGCCGCTGGGCACCGTCATCAAGGACGCCGAGAGCGGTCTTGTCATTGCAGACCTGTCCGACCACACACCCGTTACCGTGGCCAAGGGTGGCCGCGGCGGCTACGGCAACGCACACTTTGCTACGCCGACCCGCCAGATCCCCAAGTTCGCCAAGCCCGGTATGCCCGGCGAGGACATTCAGGTGACGCTGGAGCTGAAGCTGATCGCGGACGTGGGCCTGATCGGTTTCCCGAACGTGGGCAAGTCCACCCTCATCTCCACCATCAGCGCGGCCAAGCCCAAGATCGCGAACTACCACTTCACCACCCTCGTGCCCACGCTGGGCGTCGTGTCGGTGGGCGAAGGTGCCAGCTTCGTCTGCGCCGACATCCCCGGCCTGATCGAGGGTGCCAGCGAGGGCATCGGCCTTGGCCATGACTTCCTGCGCCATGTGGAGCGCTGCCGCTTGCTGCTGCATGTGGTGGATGTCTCCGGCAGCGAGTGCCGCGACCCCATCGAGGACTTCGAGAAGATCAACGAGGAGCTGGCCAAGTTCAGCCCCGCGCTGGCTGAGCGTCCGCAGATCGTGGTGGGCAACAAGTGTGACCTTGCCACCGAGGAGCAGATCGAAAGCTTCCAGAATTATATCGAGGGCAAGGGTCTGACCTTCGTGCCCATCTCTGCCGCCACCATGCAGGGCGTGCGGGAGCTGCCGGGTCTGGTCTACAACCGCCTGAAGGATATCCCGGCCATCCCGGTCTTCGCTCCGGAGTACAAGAAGCCCGAACCCAAGGCCAACGACCGCGCCTTTACCATCAAGCGGATGGAAGCCCACGTCTGGAGCGTTGAGGCACCGTGGCTGGAGTATATCCTCGCGGGCAGCAATGTGGACGACTACGAGAGCCTGCAGTTCTTCCAGCGCCAGCTGGATGAAAGCGGCATCCTGACCGCTCTGGTGGACAAGGGCGTTCAGGAGAACGACACCATCCTCATCGGCGATTATCAGTTCGATTATATCTTCTAAAAGGAACGCTTTTAACCTCTCAGTCAATGCTTCGCATTGCCAGCTCCCCTACTAGGGGAGCCCTTGGCAGTCCTTGCAAAGTTTCTGGTTTCGCCAGAGTCTCCCCTACTAGGGGAGATGTCGAACGAGAGTGAGACAGAGAGGTTGTAGGAAGGAAAACCTTATCTAGGAGGTATTTTATGCAGGAAGAAACCATCGACCCCCGCGAGCTCAACCCGCTGGCGCTGGCTTTTGTGGGCGACAGCGTGCTGGAACTGCTGGTCCGCACCCGTTTGGCGCAGCATCATCGGCTCTCAGCCGGGAAGCTGAACACCGAAAAGGTCAAGTACGTCTCTGCGCGGGCACAGTTCCGCGAGGAGCAGCTGCTGGAACCCCTCTTCACCGAGGAGGAGCTGGCCGTTTTCAAGCGGGGCCGCAACGCCAGCAAGGCCAGCGTGTCGAAACATGCTTCCCCCGAAGAGTACCGCGCCTCCACCGGCTTCGAGTGCCTGTTGGGGTGGCTGTACCTCACCGGCCGGAAGGACCGCGTCGAGGAATTATTCGACAAACTTTGGGAAGATTTTGACCCGAATCAGAAATAAAACACGCGAAAGCCCGCTGCTTTCCGCACTGGAAAACAGTGCAGGGAAGGCAGCGGGCTTTCTTAATGAGAGAGGTTACTTGTCTTCGTCATCGGCACCCTTGGTGTACTGGTTGGGGTGCTTGTGCTCGTTGGTGGCGCGGTTCTCCGTGCGGTTGTCGGTCCGATTCTCGGTGCGGTTCTGGCTCTGATTCTTGCTCTGATTTTTGCAGTTGTTGGTGCGGTTGCTGGAACGGTTTTCGGTACGGTCGGTCATCGTAATATCTCCTTTCGCGAGGGAGGTCGTGCCCCTCACACCCCTTAGTCTTGCCGCCGCGCGCGGCTTTATACATGGGAGGAACGTTCATGTCTACGGAATATTTTGAGCACCGGGAACGTGCGCTGCTGGGCGAGCGGTACGATGCGCTGTACGCCGCCCCCAGCGAGAGCGCTGCCCGCGGCGTGACGGTCTCGGCCCTGCGCACCACGCCGGAGGCCTTTGCCGCACAGGCGGACTTCCCGGTGGAGCCGTCGCCCTTCTGCAGGGCGGGCTTTGTGGTGAAAGATGCGGCCTTCAAGCCGGGGCGGCACCCCTACCACCACGCGGGCGTCTTCTACTCGCAGGAGCCGTCGGCGTCCTCTGCTGCGCCGCTGCTGGGGGTCCGGCCGGGGATGCGGGTGTTGGACCTGTGCGCGGCTCCCGGCGGCAAAAGCAGCCAGCTGGCCGCCGCGCTGGGTGGGCAGGGGCTGCTGGTGAGCAACGAGTTCGTGGCCGCCCGCGCCGAGGTGCTCAAGAGCAATCTGGAACGGATGGGCGTGGCCAATGCGGTCGTCCTCAACGAGGATACGGACCGCATTGCTGCCGCTCTGCCGGAATTTTTTGACCGCGTCCTTGTGGATGCTCCCTGTTCCGGCGAGGGGATGTTCCGCAAGGAAGCTGTGGCCGTCACCCAGCACTGCGAAGCGCTGGTGAAGCAGTGCGCCGAACTGGGCGCACAGATCCTCGACAACGCCGCCGCTCTCCTCGCGCCGGGCGGAGAGATGATCTATTCCACCTGTACCTTCGCTCCGGAAGAGGACGAGGGGCAGGTGGCGGCCTTCCTCGCACGGCATCCTGAGTTTGCGCTGGCCGATGTGTTCGGTCGTGTGGACTATAGCTTCGGCAGCGCGGGCGAAGCCAACCGCACCGGCGGTCTGCCGCTGGATGTGAGCAAGGTGCGCCGCATCTGGCCCTGTCAGGGCGGCGAGGGCCATTTCATTGCCCGGCTGATCAAAGCGGGCACGCCGCGCACCCTGCCCGCGCCGGGGGAGTACACGCCCGAAGAGCAGCTCTGGCTGGCAGCAGCTGCGGAGCAGAGCAAAAAACAGAAGCCGGGCAAGGGCAAGCCCGCCCGCGCGGAATCCAGAGATGCCCGTGCTTCCCGCCGGGAAAACGCCCGTGTCCTCCGCGAGGAAGTGCAGGGCAAGCGGGGCCGCCGGGCCGGTGACAGCGGGGCAGGGGAGAGCACCTCTCCCGCCCAGAGCCTCGCCGCGTGGCATGAGTTTGCCGCCCAGTATTTCCCGGCGCTGGCCGACCGCCCTGCCGTCGTCCACGGCGGGGGTGTGCTGCTGCCGGTGCCCTTCCCTCAGACGGGGCTTCACGTCCTGCGGGCGGGCGTCTTCGTGGGCAGTGTGCAGAAGGGCCGCTTCATCCCCGAACACCACCTCTTCACGGCTTTTGGGGCCCGGTGCACGAACCGGGAGGAACTGACCCTTGCCGACCCGCGGGTGACCGACTATCTGTCGGGCCGGGAGATGGCGGCCTCCACTGCGGCGGACGGCTGGTGCTGCGTTACGGTGGACGGCTACCCCCTCGGCGGCGGCAAAGTGTCTGCCGGGCGGGTCAAAAACCACTACCCCAAAGCCCTGCGGCTGCTGTAAAAGAGGCGTCAAACCCCGCTTTTTTGCTGGATTTCGTGCAGAATCCCCCGGATAAGGCTTGAACGCCGTTGGGGATTGTGCTACAATAATAGAGTTAGATTTTGTGTGCTGCCACAAGCGGGCGACCACAGCCCGTCTGCCCGCAGGCGGAGATTTTCGATAAACTTTAGGAGGTTCCCCATGTCTGGACATAGCAAATGGAACAACATCAAGCGTAAGAAGGAAAAGACCGATGGCGCCAAGGCAAAGGTCTTTACCAAGATCGGCCGCGAGATCAGCGTCGCCGTCCGTACCGGCGGCCCGAACCCGGCTTCCAACAGCAAGCTGGCTGACCTGATCGCCAAGGCAAAGCGCATGAGCGTGCCCAACGATAATATTCAGCGCATCATCAAGAAGGCTGAGGGCGGCGATAAGACCGAGTACGAGGCAATCACCTACGAAGGCTACGGCCCCGGCGGCGTTGCCGTCATGGTCGAGACCCTGACCGACAACCGCAACCGTACCGCTGCCGACCTGCGCCACTACTTCGACAAGAACGGCGGCAATCTGGGCGCTATGGGCTGCGTCTCCTTCCTGTTCAGCCAGAAGGGCGTCATCGACATCTCTCTGGAAGACAAGGATGCCGACGAGGCCATGATGGACGCTCTGGACGCCGGTGCGGAGGATTTCGATGCCGGTGAAGAGGCAGCGGAGATCACCACCGATCCGGACAACTACTCTGCTGTGGTCAAGGCCATGGAGGAGAAGGGCTACGAGATCCTGAGCGATGACCTCGCTATGGTCCCCATGACCACTACCCGCCTGACGGACCCCGATCAGCTCAAGCTCATGGGCAAGCTGCTCGACGCTCTGGAGGACAACGATGATGTCCAGAACGTCTGGCACTCTCTGGAGAACGAGGAAGACCTGCCGGAATGATCGGCGGAGACCGAATCTGAAAAATCACGAAGCCCTGCCGCTCCAACCGAGCTGCGGGGCTTTTGTTATGCCCGGAACTGTGCTATAATAAAAAAACAACACGACCACAAAAGGAGGTTTTCCCATGTCCATCATCTGCCCTTACTGTCTTTCGGAGCTGCACGAGCGCGCGGCGGCTTGCCCGCATTGCGGTGGGGTGTTCGCGGGGCGCAATCCGGCGGGCAGTCTGCCGGTGGGCACGGTGCTGGGCGGGCGGTATACCGTCGGCGAGATCGAACGGATCGACGGTGAGGGCATCCTGTACCGGGGCGCGGAGAACGTCGGGCGCTTCCGGGTGACCATCAAGGAGTATATGCCCCTGACGCTGGCGGCGGAGCGGGGGATGGACGCCACCCTGCGGCCCAAACTGGGCAGCGAGGTGCTGTTCAAGACCACCCGGATGGACTTTGCCGACCTTTACCGCTCCATCCAGCGCATCACCCCGGCCAACGGCTTGGAGGCGGTGCTGGACGTGTTCGAGGAAAACAACACCGTCTACGCCGTGATGGAGAACCCCGGCGGCGTGCCGCTGGGCCGCTGGCTGGATCAGCATCCCGGCCCGCTGCCGTCGGAGCAGGTCTGCGCCATGCTGCAGCCGGTGTTCGACGGCGTGGCCGCCATGCACCAAGTCGGCCTTGTGCACCGGGGCATCTGCCCGGAGAACATCCGGGTGCTGGAAAACGGCCGCGCCCGGCTGACCGGCTACGCGACGGTGGGGCTGCGCACGGCGGGCAGCGGCTTGCACGAGCAGCTGTACGAGGGTTACTCGGCCCCGGAGCAGTATTCCACCGCCGAGTTTGAGGGCCGCTACACCGATGAATACAGCCTTGCGGCGGTGGTCTACCGAATGGTCTGCGGCCAAAGTCCGGTCCCGGCGGCACAGAGGCTGGTGTCGGACTCCAACCCCCGCGCTCGGACGGTGAACCCCGCCGTGCCGGAGTACTTTTCCGACGTGCTCTGGATGGGCCTGAAGCTGAAGCCGGTGGAGCGCATCCAGACCGTGCCCCAGCTTTTCAAGGCGCTGACCTCGCAGGAGTACACCGCCGAGCTGACCCGGAACCTGCCCCGCCCCGAATCCCGGTCTCTGACGCTGCCGGAGGGCGACTCCAAACAGCATCTGCTCGGTCTGCGCAATCTGCTGGCGGCAATTTTGATCCTGCTGGCGATTCTGATCCTGCTCATCGTGTGGGGGCTGGTGAATCAGGGGCCGCACACGTCGGAAGCGCCCTCCTCGTCGGTGCCGGAGCCGGAAAGCGTCGAGCTGGACGAGCCGGTGACCCTGACGCCCGACTTTGTGGGGATGGATTATGACACGCAGGTGCGCAACAATCACAAATACGTGGGCGATTACCTCTTCTATGTGACGCTAGAGTACAGCGACACGGTGGAGAAGGGCAAGATCATCCGCCAAGAACCGGCGGCGGGCGATGTGGTCGAAAAGGGCGGCACCATCAGCCTTGTGGTCAGCAAAGGCCCGCAGATGGTGGAGATGCCCGACGTCATCGGCTTCACGCAGGAGGGAGCCGTCAGCGAGCTGGAAGCCCGCGGCCTGATGCCGAGCTGCTTCATGGTGGTCAACGATGGTTCCTATGCGGCGGGCTGTGTCGTCTCGTGCAGCGCGGAAGCCGGAGCCGCCGTAGAGGTGGGCAGCGTCATCACCGTATATATCGCCGCCGACCCCAGCGTGGCGATCACCACCGAACCGCCCGCCGCCTCCGATTCCGGCAGCGGCGAAAGCGCTTCCTCTTCGGAGGAAACCGCGCCGGATGATACGGTGCATGATACGGACTAAGATTCAGCAACAGCCGTTCGCATCGTTTCAATATCCCAAAAACAGCAGAAGCGGGAGCCTTTTGACGGGCTCCCGCTTCTGCTTGTTTAGGATAGGAAAAGAGGATGGTAAGGTTGATGGCTCAGAGGTTCGTGTAGCCCATGAGGTAGCGGTCTACCTCGGCGGCACAGTCGCGGCCCTCCCGCAGACCCCAGACCACAAGGCTCTGGCCCCGGCGCATGTCGCCGCAGGCAAAGACCTTGTGCACGTTGGTGCGGAAGTGGTCGGTGTCCACACAGCCGCGGCCCGTGAGCTGGACGCCAAAAGCATCGGCCACATAGGCTTCGCAGCCGACGAAGCCCGCCGCGATGAGGGCCAGCTGGCAGTCGTAGGTGAACTCCTCGCCGGTGGGCACCATGTTGGTGCGGCCGGTCTCCGGGTCGCGCTCCGGCTTCAGGTAGGAAATAACCGCGCCGGTCAGGTTTCCGGCATCGTCGGTCAAAAACTCTTTCACGGTGGTCTGGTACACGCGGGGGTCCTTGCCGAACTTGGCAAGGCTCTCGGTCTGGCCGTAGTCCACCTTGAGAACCTTCGGCCACTCCGGCCACGGGTTCGAGGCGGCGCGCTCCTTGGGCGGCTGGGGCATCATCTCCAGCGCCACAAGGTCGGTGCAGCCCTGCCGCAGGGCGGTGCCTTGGCAGTCGTTGCCGGTGTCGCCGCCGCCGATGACGAGGACGTTCTTGCCCGCCGCGCTCAGAGCCCTGCCGTCGGCGAACTGGCTGTCCAGCAAGCTCTTGGTCACGCTGGTCAGGTAATCCACGGCGAAGTGGACGCCCTTGGCGTCCCGGCCGGGAACATTCAGGTCGCGGGCTTTTTTCGCGCCGCAGCAGAGCACCACGGCATCGTAGCGGTTCAGGATGTCCTCTGCGGCCACGGCCCCGCCGATGTCCATGTTGGTGCGGAACTCCACGCCCTCGGCCTGCATGATCTTGATGCGGCGCTCGATGACGGATTTGTCCAGCTTCATGTTGGGGATGCCGTACATCAGCAAGCCGCCCACCCGGTCGGCCCGCTCGAAAACGGTGACGGCGTGGCCCCGGATGTTGAGGTATTCGGCCACGGAAAGGCCGGCCGGGCCGCTGCCGATGACGGCGACGCTCTTGCCGGTTCGGGCGGGGGGCGGGGCGGCGTGGAGCCAGCCCTTTGCGTAGCCCGTTTCCACGATGGCGTGTTCGTTCTCGCGGACGGTGACGCTGCTGCCGGTCACGTCGCCGCAGGTGCACGCCGCCTCACACAGGGCGGGGCAGACCCGGCTCGTGAACTCCGGGAAGCGGTTGGTGGCACGCAGCCGGTGGAGCGCCAGCTCCCATTTGCCCTGATAGATCAGGTCGTTCCACTCCGGGATCAGGTTGTTCAGCGGGCAGCCGGAGGCCATGCCGCCGATCATCATGCCCGCCTGACAGAAGGGAACGCCGCAGTCCATGCAGCGGGCCGCCTGTGTCTGCTGCTCCTCGCGGGAGAGCCAGATGTGAAATTCGTTGAAGTTTTCGATGCGCTCCAGCGGCGGAACATCGCTGCTGGTCTTGCGCGTATAATCCATAAATCCAGTGGTCTTGCCCATGATGTTCCCCTCCTTACTTCTTCTTCTGCACAGCGTAGAATGCTTCGATCTGTGCCTGTTCGCCGTCGAGGCCGCGCTCCTCCATGGAGGCGATCACCCGCAGCATCCGGTCGTAGTCGTAGGGGAGGACCTTCTTGAACTTGGGCAGATAGTCGCTGAAATGCTCCAAGATCTCCTTGCCGCGGGGGGAGCCGGTGGCTTCCACGTGCTCGCGGATGAGTTCTTTCAGGGTGGCAACGTCGTATTTGTGCTCCACGGGTTCGAGGCTGACGGTCTCTTTGTTCACCCGCTGGTAGAAATCCCAGTTCTCGTCCAGCACGTAGGCGATGCCGCCGGTCATACCGGCTGCAAAGTTCTTGCCCGTCTGGCCGAGGACGACGACGGTGCCGCCGGTCATATACTCGCAGCCGTGGTCGCCCACGCCCTCGACAACGGCGGTGGCGCCGGAGTTGCGGACGCAGAAGCGCTCGCCGGCCACGCCGCAGACAAAGGCCTTGCCGCTGGTGGCACCGTACAGGGCCACGTTGCCGGTGATGATGTTCTCTTCGGGTTTGTAGAGGATGCCCTCCGGCGGGCGGACGATGATCTTGCCGCCGGAAAGGCCCTTGCCCATGTAGTCGTTGCAGTCGCCGGTCAGCATCAGGGTCAGGCCGTGGGGGATGAACGCACCGAAGCTCTGGCCGCCCGCACCGCTGCAGTTGGCAGTGTAGACATCATCGGGCAGAGAATCGCCGTATTTGCGGGTAATCTCGCTGCCGAAGATGGCACCGAAGGCGCGGTCGGTGTTGGAGACGTCCAGCGTCACGCTCTGGGGCGTTTTGCTGTTCAGCTTGAACTTCTTCATCAGCACCTTCATGTCGAGGGTGTTTTCGAGGTGGAAGTCGTAGGTGTCGGCGGGCACAAAGTGGATGTTGCTGTTGGGGATGGCGGGGTTGTGCAGGATGCAGTCGAGGTTCATCTTGGCCGTGCGGCTGCCGGGGGTGCTGGGCTTGACATGGAGCAGGTCGGTGCGGCCCACCAGTTCGTCGATGGTGCGGACGCCGAGTTTCGCCATATACTCCCGCAGCTCCTGTGCCACGAAGGTCAGGTAGTTGATGATGTATTCCGGCTTGCCCTTGAAGCGCTTGCGCAGCTCCGGGTTCTGGGTGCAGATGCCCATGGGGCAGGTATCGAGGTTGCAGACCCGCATCATGACGCAGCCTTCGCACATCAGCAGGGAAGTGCCGAAGCCGAATTCCTCCGCGCCCAGCATACAGCTGATGGCCACATCGCGGCCGGAGAGCAGCTTCGAGTCGCTCTCGATGCGGACGCGGCTGCGCAGACCGTTCAGGATCAGGGTCTGGTGGGTCTCGGCGATGCCCAGCTCCCACGGCAGACCGGCGTTCTTGATGGAGGTGCGGGGGGCCGCGCCGGTGCCGCCGTCGTAGCCGGAAACGAGGATGACCTGTGCGCCGCCCTTGGCAACACCGGCGGCAATGGTGCCGACACCGGCCTCGCTGACCAGCTTCACGTTGATGTTGGCGTGGCGGTTGGCGTTCTTCAGGTCATAGATGAGCTCGGCCAAGTCCTCGATGGAGTAGATGTCGTGGTGAGGCGGGGGAGAGATCAGGCCCACACCGGTGGTGCTGTGGCGGGTCTTTGCGATCCACGGATACACCTTGGCGCCGGGCAGGTTGCCGCCCTCACCGGGCTTTGCGCCCTGCGCCAGCTTGATCTGAATCTCCTCGGCGGAGACGAGATACTTGCTGGTGACGCCGAAGCGGGCAGAGGCCACCTGCTTGATCTTGGAATTGCTCTCGCTGTGGTAGCGCTCTTCGGGTTCGCCGCCCTCGCCGGTATTGCTTCGGCCGCCCAGACGGTTCAGTGCGATGGCGATGGTCTCGTGGGCCTCGCTGCTCAGCGCGCCGTAGCTCATGGCTGCGGCCTTGAACCGCTTGACGATGGCCGACACCGGCTCGACCTCCTCGATGGGGATGCCGCCGTTGGGGTCATAGTTGAAGTCCAGCAGACTGCGCAGATGCACGCCCTCCTCGCCCATATTGTCCACGGTGCGGGTGAAGTCCTTGAAGGCCTTGTAGTCGCCCGTGAAGCACGCCTTCTGGAACAGGTGGATGGTCTGGGGGTTGAACAGGTGCTCTTCCTTGCCGCTGCGGAACTTGTGAGCACCGCCGTCGGAAAGCTCCATGTTGATATCCAGCCCCAGCGGGTCGAAGGCCGCGTTGTGCTGAGCCTCGACGTCGGCCTGAATGTCCTCAAGGTCGATGCCGCCCACCCGGCTGACCGTGCCGGTGAAGTACTTGTCGATGACCTCTTTCGAGATGCCGACAGCCTCGAAGATCTGGCTGCTCTGGTAGCTCTGGATCGTGGAGATGCCCATCTTGGAGGCAATCTTCACGATGCCGTTGAGGATGGCCTTGTTGTAGTCGTCCACGGCGGCGTAGTAGTCCTTATCCAGCAGACCCTGATCGATGAGCTGGCCGATGGTCTCATGGGCCAGATAGGGGTTGACGGCACAGGCACCATAGCCCAGCAGGGTGGCGAAGTGGTGCACCTCGTGGGGCTCGGCGCTTTCCAGAATGAGGGCCAGCGCGGTGCTCTTCTTGGTGCGGATGAGGTACTGGGACACTGCGGACACCGCCAGCAGACTGGGGATGGCCACATGGTACTCGTCGATGTCGCGGTCGGACAGGATGATGATGTTTGCCCCGTCCTTGTAGGCGCGGTCCACTTCGAGGAAGACGCGGTCGATGGCCTTTTCGAGGCTGGTGTTCTTATAGTAATTGATGGAAACGGTCGCGACCTTGAAGCCCGGCACGTTCATGTGCTTGATCTTGAGCAGATCGGTGGAGGTCAGGATCGGGTTGTGGACCTTGAGCACCTTGCAGTTTTCGGGCTTGTCCTCCAGCAGGTTGCCGTGGGCACCCACATAGACGCTGGTGGAGGTGACGACCTTCTCGCGGATGGCGTCGATGGGGGGATTCGTCACCTGCGCGAACCGCTGCTTGAAGTAGTTGAACAGCGGCGGGTGCTGGCCGCTCAGGACCGCCAGCGGGGTGTCGGTGCCCATGGCGCCGGAAGGCTCCGCACCAAGGCGGGCCATGGGCAGGATGAGCTCCTTGACCTCTTCGTATTTGTAGCCGAACACCTTCTGCAGCCGGGTCAGCTCATCGCCGGTGTAGTTCGGCACCTTGATGTTCGGGATCTTCAGGTCTTTCAGCTGGACGAGGTTCCGGTCGATCCACTCGCCGTAGGGTTCGCGGCTGGCGTAGTATTCCTTCAGGTTTTCGTCGTCCACCACTTCGCCCTTGACGGTATCCACCAGCAGCATCTTGCCGGGGCGGAGCCGATCCTTGACCTCGATCTCCGCGGGGTCACAGGGCAGCACGCCTACCTCGGAGGAGAGGATCATCCGGCTGTCCTTGGTGATGTAGTAGCGGCTGGGGCGCAGACCGTTGCGGTCCAGCACCGCGCCCACCACGTCGCCGTCGGAGAAGAGGATGGCCGCTGGGCCGTCCCACGGCTCCAGCATGGTGGCGTAATACTGGTAGAAATCCCGCTTTTTCTGGCTGATGTGCTTGTTGTTCTCCCAAGGCTCCGGGATGGTGATCATGACGGCCAACGGCAGGTCCATGCCGTTCATCACCATGAACTCCAAGGCGTTATCCAGCATGGCGGAGTCGGAGCCGGAGGTGTTGATGATGGGCAGAATCTTGTTCATGTCGTCCTGCATGATGGGGCTGGAGATGGACTCCTCGCGGGCCAGCATGGCGTCCGTGTTGCCCTTGATGGTGTTGATCTCGCCGTTGTGCAGGATGAAGCGGTTGGGGTGGGCGCGCATCCAACTAGGGTTGGTGTTGGTCGAAAAACGGCTGTGCACCATGCCGATGGCGGATTCGTAGTCCTCGTCCTGCAAGTCGAGGTAGAACAGGCGCAGGTCGTGGACGAGGAACATCCCCTTGTACACGATGGTGCGGCTGGACAGGCTGGGCACATAGGTGCCGTTGCTGGCTTGTTCGAACACCCGGCGGATGATATAGAGCTTGCGGTCAAAGTCGATGCCCTTGCTCACCTTGGCGGGCTTCTTGATAAAGCACTGCCAGATGGAGGGCATACAGTCGCGGGCTTTCTGGCCCACGGCGTCGGGGTTGACGGGCACCTCGCGCCATGCGAGGAACTCCAGCCCTTCCTTGCGGGTGACCAGCTCGAACAGCTTCATAGCCTGTGCCCGCAGATGCTCGTTCTGGGGGAAGAAGAACATGCCCACGCCGTATTCGCGCTCGTTGCCCAAGGAGATGTTCATCTCGTCGGCGACCTTGGAGAAGAACTTGTGGCTGATCTGTAACATGATGCCTACGCCGTCGCCGGTCTTGCCCTCAGCGTCCTTGCCGGCGCGGTGCTCCAGACGCTCCACGATGGAGAGCGCATCGCTGACGGTCTGGTGGCTTTTGCGGCCCTTGATATCCACCACCGCGCCGATGCCGCAGGCGTCGTGCTCGAACTGGGGATCATACAGGCCGAGAGGCGTGGCGTTTTCCGTAAATTTTTCCATTGCCTTTCCCATCCTTGTTCTCTAAAATGAAAATCCTTCGGCTGCGGCACCTTCCGCAGCGCATCCTCAAAACACGGAAAAACAAAAAAGACGCCCCAGATGGGCAGACTCTACCCATCTGGAACGCCTTTGTTCCGTCACCTCTTATTATACTGACGGCTGAAAAATTTTCAAGCGACAGTTGCGCCAAACGTAAAAGCCAAAATTCCGCCCTTCTTGTGCGGTTTGATGGAGAGGTGAAAGTGTTTCACTTCGAACCAAGGATCGCATTCAAATCTTCCTCCGGGGTGGTCACAGCCATGAGGCCATACTTCTCCTGCAGCACCTTCACCACGCCCGGCGAGAGGAAGGCGGGCAGGGTGGGGCCGAGCCGGATGTTTTGAATGCCCAGCGCCAGCAGCGCGATGAGGATGCAGACGGCTTTCTGCTCGAACCAGCAGAGCACGAGGGAAAGGGGCAGGTCGTTCACGCTGCACTGGAAGGCATCGGCCAGCGCCAGCGCGATCTGAATGGCGCTGTAGGCGTCGTTGCACTGGCCCACATCGAGGATGCGGGGCAGCCCCGCCACCGTGCCAAGGTCGAGATCGTTCAGCCGGAACTTGCCGCACGCCAGTGTCAGGAGGACGGTATCCGGCGGGGTGAGCTTCGCAAACTCGGTGTAGTACCGGCGGGAGGGGCGGGTGCCGTCGCAGCCGCCCACAAGGAAGAAGTGCCGGATCTGCCCGGCCCGCACCGCAGCCACGATCTCGCCCGCGTGGGAGAGGACGGCATTCCGCGCAAAGCCGGTCACGACGCTGCGTCCGCCGTTCATGCCGGGCATGGCGGTGTCTTCCTTGTAGCCGCCCAGCTCCAAGGCTTTGGCGATGAGGGGTGAGAAATCCCGCTCCGGCCCGATGTGCTGGATGCCGGGGTAGGAGACGACCGAGGTGGTGTACACCCGGTCGGCGTAGCTGGCCCGCAGGGGCATGATGCAGTTGGTGGTGAACAGGATGGGCGCGGGGATGTCCTCAAACTCCCGCTGCTGGTTCTGCCACGCGGTGCCGAAGTTGCCCTTCAGGTGGGGGTAGCGCTGCTTCAGCTCCGGGTAGCCGTGGGCGGGCAGCATCTCCGAGTGGGTGTACACGTTGATGCCTTTGCCCGCCGTCTGTTCCAACAGGCATTTCATATCGTAGAGATCGTGGCCGGAAATGACGATGAAAGGCCCTTTCTCGATGACCAGCGGCACCTCCACCGGTTCCGGCTGGCCGAAGGCACCGGTGTTGGCGGCGTCCAGCAGCTCCATGCAGCGGTAGCTGGCCTCGCCGGTCTTCTGCACCAGCGCCCAGAGCGCGTCGATGGAGCACTCGCTCCCGATGGCTTGCAGCGCCTCACAGAAAAAGCGGTCCAGCTCCGGGTCGATGCGGCCCAGCACCCGCGCGTGGTAGTTGTAGGCTCCCATCCCGCGCAGACTGAACAGCACGAAGGACTTCAGGCTGCGGATGTCTTCGTCCGGTTCGTGCCAGAGCTTCTGCATATCGTAGTCGAACCCGATGCCGGGGCAGGCGGCGTGGACGGTCTCGGTCAGTTGGTCCACGGTCTGCGGGTCAAAGTTTACGTTGGTGATGGTGGTGAACAGCCCTTCCATCAGCAGCAGGGCCTGTTCCGGGGCCGGGGCCCGCCCTTCGCCGACAAGCTGCCCGGCGTAGGAGATGAGTGCGCCGGTCAGCCGGTCCTGCGCCGCTGCGGTCTCGGCGCTTTTGCCGCAGACCCCGGCTTTCCCCGTACAGGCCGTGCAGTTGGCCGCTTGTTCGCATTGAAAACAAAACATCGCTTCGTCCATTTCAAAACCCTCTCTTCGCTTGATGTGGTCAGTATGGACGGGGTGGCGGGGCTTTATACAGGCCGCGTCTCCGGGAGGGGCGGGACAGCGGATGTATACAAAAAGAGCCGCGCTCTTGCGAACACGGCTCTCAAAAATGCTAGGGAACAATTAGTAGGTGATGCCCTGTGCCATCATAGCGGTAGCGACCTTCAGGAAGCCGGCGCAGTTTGCACCGACCATCAGGTTGCCCTCGGAACCGGCGGCAACGGAAGCGTCATAGGAAGCGTGGAAGATGCCCTCCATGATGCCCTTCAGCTTTGCATCGACCTCTTCGAAGGTCCAGCTCAGACGCTCGGAGTTCTGGCTCATCTCCAGACCGGAGGTTGCGACACCACCGGCGTTGGCTGCCTTTGCGGGTCCGTACAGGACGCCGTTGGACAGGTAGACCTCGATGGCCTCCGGGGTGCTGGGCATGTTAGCGCCCTCGCAGACGACGGTGCAGCCATTCTTGACCAGAGCCTCAGCGGACTCCTTGTTGATCTCGTTCTGGGTTGCGCAGGGCAGGGCAATGTCGCAGGGGACAGTCCAGACCTTGCTGCAATCGGCAACATAGGTAACACCCTCGTGGGTCTCGGCATACTCCTTGATGCGGCCGCGGCGGACTTCCTTCAGATCCTTGACGTAAGCCAGATCGATGCCGTTGGGATCGTAGACATAGCCATTGGAGTCGGACATGGTAACGACCTTGCCGCCCAGCTGGGTTGCCTTCTCGCAAGCGTAGATGGCGACGTTGCCGGAACCGGAGATGACCACGGTCTTGCCGGCGAAGCTGTCGTTGCGCATACACTTCAGAGCCTCAGCGGTGAAGTAGCACAGGCCGTAGCCGGTAGCCTCGGTACGAGCCAGAGAACCGCCGAAGGTCAGGCCCTTGCCGGTGAGCATACCGCCTTGGAAGCTGTTGGTCAGGCGCTTGTACTGGCCGAACAGGTAACCGACCTCACGGCCGCCGACACCGATATCACCGGCGGGGCAGTCCACGAACTGACCGATGTGGCGGTACAGCTCGGTCATGAAGCTCTGGCAGAAGCGCATAACTTCCATGTCGCTCTTGCCCTTGGGGTTGAAGTCGGAACCGCCCTTGCCGCCGCCCATGGGCAGGGTAGTCAGGCTGTTCTTGAAGGTCTGCTCAAAGCCGAGGAACTTCAGGATGCCCTGATTGACAGAGGGGTGGAAGCGCAGACCGCCCTTGTAGGGGCCGATGGCGCTGTTGAACTGGATACGGTAGCCGCGGTTGACCTGAACCTTGCCCGCATCATCGACCCAAGGCACACGGAAGGTGATGATGCGCTCCGGCTCCACCAGACGCTCGATCAGGGCAGCCTTCTCGTATTCGGGGTGCTTCTCCACGACGGGCTGGATGCTCTCCAGAACCTCGCGGACAGCCTGCAGGAATTCGGGCTCGTTTGCATTGCGCTGAGCCAGACCATCATAAACACGTTTCAGGTATTCATTCGTCAACATAATCGAATACTCCTTTTCCCATTTATACTTTCACCCGTTCTGTCCCAATATCACAGAACGCTTTACCATTATAAAGCTTTCTGTACGGATTTACAAGAGAGCGGAACCGGAAAATCTTTCAAAAAAACAGAAGAAAAGATGAACCTGCTTCACAAAAACATTTTGCTCTCCCGAAAAACTGCGTAAAATCTTGCTTTCTAATGATTCACCGGGGGCATAGGAGCCCAACAGGAGCGCATCATTGCATCATGAAATGAGCGAAAAGCAAATAAAAAATCCCCTGCGTGCTCAAGAGGAACACGGACAGGGGATGGAGCGATTGCTTTACTTCTTCAGCAGCTTCTCACAGGCGTCGGCGGCACCTTCCAGATACTGACCGGGATAGGTCTCGATCAGACCGGCGTCGGACAGGGAGGCCAACTGGGGGTCGATGGGGCACTTGGCCAGCACAGGCAGGTGGTGCTTGGCGGCGACCTCGTCCACATGGCTGTCGCCGAAGACGTTGATGTGTTTGCCGCAGTCAGGGCAGACGACATAGCTCATGTTCTCGACGATGCCGAGCATGGGCACCTTCATCATCTCGGCCATATTCACGGCCTTGGCCACGATCATGCTGACCAGTTCCTGCGGGCTTGCCACGACCACGATGCCGTCCACGGGCAGACTCTGGAAGACGGTCAGGGGCACATCGCCGGTTCCCGGAGGCATGTCCACGAACAGGAAATCGACGTCCTTCCAGACCACATCGGTCCAGAACTGCTTCACCGCACCGGCGATGACGGGGCCGCGCCAGACGACGGGGTCCTCTTCGTTCTCCACCAGCAGGTTGATGCTCATCACGTCGATGCCCATCCGGCTCTGGATGGGCCAGCAGCCCTTCTCGTCGGCCATGGCCCGGCCATGGATGCCGAACAGCTTCGGGATGGACGGGCCGGTGATGTCGGCGTCCAGAATGCCGCAGTGGTAGCCGCGGCGGGCCATAGCACAGGCCAGCAGGGCGCTGGTCATGCTCTTGCCGACGCCGCCCTTGCCGGACACGACGCCGATCACTTTCTTGACATTGCTGTTGGGGTTGGGGGCGTCATGCTGCGGGGCAGCATCGCGGGAAGAACATGCTGCCCCGCAGTTGGAGCAGTCATGGGTACATTCTTCGCTCATACTCTCATAAGGCCGGGCCGGACAGGGGCAGCGGCCTTTCCTCCTTCGTTGATGTTTGGACAAAAAATCTTGACCGGTTCCTATCATATCATAAAACTAGGAAAGAAACAACCCACGGCCCAACTCATATTTTGCAAAGCCGCCTTCATATAGTAGAAGCGAAGATGGGGGAGGTGGGGCAATGCGGCAGAGCTACCTGAAAAACGCAGCCTTGCTCACGGGGGCGGACATCGTGCTCCGGCTGGCGGGGATGGGTTTGCGCATCTGGCTGGCCAACGCCTTGGGCGGCGAGGGGATGGGCCTGTACCAGTTGGTGCTGGCGGTGTATTCGCTCTTTGTCACGCTGGCGACGTCCGGCGTTTCGGTGGCGGCCACCCGCCTGATGGCCGAGGAGCTGAGCCGCAGCCGGGCCGAAGCGCGGGGGATGCTGGTGCGTCTGCTGGGGGCGGCGCTGCTGCTGGGCAGTGCGGCGCTGGCCGCTCAGTTCGGGCTGGCGGGCTTGGCCGCAAAATGGTGGCTGGGGGATGTCCGGGCCACTGGGGCGCTGCGGGTATCGGCCTTCGGGATGCCGTGGATGGCGGTCTCGGCGGTGCTGCGCGGCTTTTTTATTGCGCGGCGGCGGGTGTCGCCCAACGTGGTGAGCCAGCTGGCCGAGCAGACGGTCCGGATCGGGGCCAT
>OJKW01000242.1_pt1 | contig 49804 bp, 60 predicted proteins | sample 1596591 | NCBI WGS metagenome assembly OJKW01 (sample SAMEA4350166, study PRJEB24818) | metagenome | biome: human; feature: gut; material: faeces | place: Denmark | collected 2013-09 | reverse complement strand
ATCTTATGCTATTCTTATGAATAGAATCCGCAGTTGCCCGTTGACACGTTTTGTGCACAGCGACAGGCTTTCTGCACCGGCGCAGGACTTTTTCTGGTTGTACTGTACCATAAATTTTCCTACTCTGCAACGCTCTGAAGCACCCAAATACTGAACATTTCAGCCCTTTGAAGTTCGGTGAAATCGGGGTTATTAGTAACATAGTAGAAACACGCAAAAAAGGCCCTTCCAGCTTGAACCGGAAGGGCCTTTCTCATGGTCAGGTTTTAGTGGCGTAGTCAAGGGAAATCCACCCGGCACCGCTTTTCAGTTTGCCCCACTTGGCCGCACCTTTGCCGGTGCTTTCAGCCACGATGGTATAAATACCGGGCTGGATGTAGCCGGTTGCACCGTAGTTTGTGCCGGGGCCTTTACGGATATTCAGGTTGGTGATCTTCACCCGCACAAGGTAAGGGGTCACGGTGGCCCCTGTGGTGCCGCCTGTTGGCTTTTCTGCGGCTGGGGGTGTAACTACTACCCCACCACCATTGGAAGCACCCTGAAGCCTTCTGTTGACTTCTGCGGCAATCTCCCCGTGTCTGGAATAAAGATATTCCCCCGGACAGGCTTTGTTGGCGAAGTCACGATGAACGGTCATGTTGCATCCGTTCCGATGATTCACACGGTCATTCTTGTTCGTACTCCACACCAACTTCTTGATCCCGTTGCGCTTGCAAATATCCGTTACCAAATCCAACAGGGCCGCATAAGCCTTGGCGGTGACGGCGTAAGGGTGGGTGGTGTCGGAAGCAACTTCAATGGTGATTGCCCGGTTGTCATTGGTGCCGTTGCTGGAACACCAAGAACGATCCTTTTCATCCACGGAAAGGCCAATGGAACCATCCTTACCAACAACATAGTTGGCGGAACATTGCCGGTCTGTGGTGGCGAAATAATCACACCCCTGTTTTGCTGTCCATTGCCCAACGATACAATGAATCGTGATGGTGTCAATGGCATGGTTCCGGGGGCTGGTTTTGTTTTTCGTGATCCGGGTATAGGTTGCAAGGGGGGAATTACTCATTTTCTGTATCTCCTTTCACCTGAAGAATGGCCCTGAACTTGGTGAAGGCTTCTGCGATATACTTACAAGACACCATCAGCACAGCGCCCACAATAACCAAATCAGCAAAAATTTCTGTGTATTCTTCCGGGATTGCCCACCCAAGCTGATCCGCATAAATCGGAAGGGTGGTGATTGCTACACAAAGCAAGGTCAGGCCCACAACGAAGGTGGCAACCTTCAGCCCGGAATTGATCATTTTCTGTCTGTCGAAGGGCTGAAGCAAAACCTTGATGTTGTAGTAAAGGGAAAAAGCAACATTGGACAGGTACGCACACAGGAAGATCAGCATGGCCCACCCAATATTGATCAGATTGTTCAAAACAGCGTTCAGCATGGTTTCAAATCTCCTTTGCATCGTTATAGATTTCCGGGCCGTACAACTTCCGAAGTTTGATCCGGTTTTCGGCTTTGGCTTTGGAATAGTAAAACCCGGTTGCGGTTGCCAATTCAGCAAATATGGCGGGGATCAAATAGGCCAGCGGTTCAAGATTTTCAGTTTTCCAAACCATGATAAGGGTGAAGGCCGTAACCCCAACGGTTACGGCCCCCACCACATACAGGATCAGCTTGGAAAACTCACGCTTTGGCTTTTTGGTTCGTCTGCTCATTCTTCCGGGGGATCGGTGGACAACTCCAAGAATTTTCTGTGAAGATCGTTCATCACCCCATTCACCCCCAAAGAATGATACTGCTTCCAGCAATTTTCAAAATTATCCCGTGCATAGATTGGGGCATAGCCTTTTTCGGAATACTTATTGAAATCGCTGATCATCTGCGCCCGAAGAAGGGCCTGAATACCGGCCTTCAAAGCCTTGGAATCCTCGGTGTTATGCTTGATTTGGCTCCACAGGTATTTGAATACTGCCAAAATCAAGGCGGGAACACCAATCAAGCACAACACCTGATAAATCGTCATGGCTTTTCCCTCCTATCAGGCCCCGATCAGGGCGGCAATATAGCGCAAATCCTCAACAGGGCCGTTGTAGAAGTCGAAGTTCCAAATCCAATGTTCTTCCTGATCCGGGCGCTTGTACTTCTGACAAAGGGCATCTTCCCAAATCTTCCCCCACCGGGCCTGATACCCGGCATCACGCTTTTCCAGCTTGGGAATGATCCGGTTCAACAGTTCGCCCCGTTCCTGCCCCATGCCATCATCATTCTGTGTGAAGAAGTCATAGGCGTTTTGGCTGGTGGCCGAACACACCGGAATATCATTCAGGATCAAAAAACCACCCTGACCATTCAGGGTGGTTCCATACGGAATGTTCACTTGTCCGCAAATCGCCTTGAACCTTGCCCGTTTACGGCAAACATAGGTTTTATACTCCATCCGTGCTTTCCTCCCACCCGTACACACCGGGTTCCCACACATTGGAATCCACCGTGGAAATCCAATGCTTTTCCTTATGGCTCACCTTTGCCCCCTTGGAATAAGCGTCATGCGCTCCCACCGGTTGGCTCCATTCGGGCCATTCTTCAGCGGGATCACTCATTTTGCTCCACAGGCTGGAAGCCGTGTCCGGTGTCCAATCCGCTTGGGAAGTATGGGCCTGAACGCACTTGTAAAGGGTTCCGTTATACCGGCGAATCTGCCCCACCGTGTAGCCAACAGGGGAAGCCCATTCAGCGAACAAATCAGCGTGTTCCGCCGCCGTTTCAGCGTCAATGCTCCCGGCTTCCGCCAAGGTCACAAAGACGATTCCACCGGCTTCTGTGGCTTTGGTGATCTCGGTTCCTGCGTCCGTTTCCTCCAAACTCACGGTTTCCAGTTCGTCCATAGCGGCACGGCCCAACAAATGGTAAGCCACACCCTCAAAAACAATGCCCGAAGCGTCATGCTCCGGGCAAAGGATGTAGCAACCATTTTCGGCTTTCTTGATGTAGTTCAGGTTCTCGGTCAGGCCGATACCGGCCCCGGCTTTGATGATTCTAAACATTGTCCACCTCCGAAAAAGATTGCATGGTAAAGCCGCCGCAACCGCAACAACCGGCCATGATCGTTGAAGTTCCGGTAATAGGCGCTTTGGCATTCCATGTATTGTTCTATGTCAAAGAAGGATCGTTTTCCCTCTTTGAACTCCCTGTGAAACAGCTTCAGTTTTCGCCTTGCCCGTTTCACTCCATCCCGGCTTCCATTCATCTTGATCTTGCCGGTTTCGGTAAGTGTGAACCGGGCTTTGCAGAACCGGAACGGCTTTGTAAGCGGGATCACCTTACACTTGCGCTTGTTCACTCGGATTCCAGCGGCTTCAAAACGCCTTACAATTTCATGGCCCATCAGCTTTGCTTCATCCACCGTGGGAAAGAAAGCATAGTAATCATCCATGTAATGACCGGCGCAATGAACACGGGCCTGACACTTGATCCATTGGTCAATTTTGCTTGGTAACGCCACCATTTCCTGTTGGGAAGGCTCAACGCCCAAAGGCATCCCCCGGCCCGGTGTCGGGCATGGGGAATATTGAATCACAGTATCAGCCAAGTTTTGAAGTTCAGGATTCAAAATCAATTCCCGGTGCCGCTGATATAACAGGGCATGGGAAGCATTTGGAAAGAACCCTTTCAAATCCAACAGCAACACAGCACCTTCCCGGCCATAACGCCGGTAATGCCATCCAAGCTGTTGTTTGATCCGTTTGAACTGCCAATGAAGGCCCTTCCCCTTTTGGCTTGCCCCGTTGTCATAGATCATGGAAGGTGAATACAACGGGATCAGGACTTCATTACACAGGGTTTTGTGGATTTGTCGATCCGTAATGTGCGGGGCATCTATCGGGCGGATTTTTCCCCGTTCCCGAAGGGTGAAATGGGAACAGGATTTGGGCTTCCAAGTCTGTTCCAACACCGTTTGCCGCCGTGTTGCCGTACCAGAAAACAGGTGGCCTTCAAAGTTTTGAACACTTTGCTTCCACCGTACCCCGTTACAGCACTTTTTCCCATAGAAGAACATCTTCCGATAGGAAAAAACTTTATTCATTGGCCCAAGGCTATTACACCGGGCCTGTTTCCGTTCCAACCGCTTTGCTTTGCGGCGCTGGAACCTTGCTTCATGCCGTTCTTGGCTTGTCATAATAAAAGTATTCGCCCCTCGTACAAATGCGTTGTAGGGTGCCATCTAAATTGCTTTGTCCTTACACATGAAATGAGTTAAGGCACGATCACCCACCATGCAAGAAGCGTCCGTGTAAGGGCATCAAAGGGCAGTTTTAGGGATTGAAACCCAAGGAAGTACAACTCCTTTTACATCGGTCGTCTTTCACCTGAAAAGCCGTTTGCCTTCTGTTACTACATTTGACCGTGTATATTTGCAAAATCCGGGCCGCACACCAGCACAGTAATTGGCATTGTTATTGTTGTTGTTGCCATCCGTGTTGACATTCTGGAAATTATTGTTGTTGTTGTAATTAGGGGAACGAAGCCACCACCACACCGCCAACAGGCTCATTATCAGTTGCACACCTAATGGGAAATTATTTCTGTTTTGCTGTTACATTTTTGATTGCCCCTTTCAGAAGTTCGTTTTCTTTGTCGATCAGTTCACCCAAGTTTTGGGCCATCTTATCCAGCTTTTCCATTGCATCCTGTGACTTCACCGGGTTCCCCTTGGAAGTGGTAAAGGCCCCTTCCGGGTTCTGGTTCAGAATCAGGTAAACATGGGTCAAGCGAACATCCAGCGCCATCAGGGAAGCCCGTGCTTCAAGAAGATGGGCCTTCCTCATTTCAATGCGCTGGTTGTCCGAAGGAAAGATACTGTTGGCCTTCTCCGCATGGTCGATGATCTCACCGGCCAACTTTGCCACCGGCTCCGCAATCAACCGGGAATACCGGGCTGAAAGACGGGTCAGGAAGTTCAGGGTTTCAACATAAATCTGATTGGCCGTGTTGATGAACTCGGCCTTGCTTGTGGTTCTCTTTTGCTTCAGGACAGACATTTTCAGTTATACCCCTTTGGGTGAATTATCGACATTGATCGTTCCTTTCGCCTTTTCCACTTCTTCCAAGTGTTTCAGAAGAACAAATTCAATGTAATTGGTAATGGATCGGTGTTCACGGGTTGCAAGCGCCCCGATCTTGTCAAAGACTTCATCAGATAGGCGCAAGGTGAAAACACGCTTGTTTGTTGCCATACAATACCCCCTTCAAACAGGCTTATGGATATTGTATGGCTGATTTTGTCCGGTGTATGCACTCAAAAGACAGTCAAATGATAGCACTTTACCGGAAAACCCCCATTTTCAAAAAAATCGTCGGGCGGCTTACGCCGCCATTATTATTTTTATTTGGGGTTTCCTCCCGGAACCGCCGCCTTTCGGCGGCGGGATGGGGGCGGGATCATCCTGCGGGGGATTAGGCGGCAAAGCCGGGCCGCACACCAGCACAGTAATTGGCATTGCCATTGGTGCTGTTGCCATCCGTGTTGACATACTGGAAACTATTGCTGCTGTTGTAAATAGGGGAACGAAGCCACCACCACACCGCCGTGGACACGGCGGAATGATTATAGGCTACTCTACTATTACCGGCTTTGTAGTAATCGTATTGTGCCTGATAATTCTGTTCATAGCTATTTGCATAGCTTCTTGTTCCGAACACTTCAAATTCAGCAAGCAAGAACAAGTAATCGGTGGTGGCCGTTACATAAGTCTGAACATTGCCGCCACCGTTGGCGGTATTATCGGTGTACTTGGTCACGGGTTGCATAACCGCCCTCAAATCGGCGGGAAGCGCCGCCATCAAGCTATTCGCCAACGGGCTTGTGGGGGTGTTACTGTTGCCCAATACAGTTTTTCTCATGTGTGAAGCGTTCCAACCGCCGCTGTTCGTCTGACTGGTATTCATGCGGAAACCATCACCGGTGTTGTTATAATTGCTATCACACAAAGCAACTGCCGTGGAACCGATCTTCCCGATCTGGAAGTGAATCTTGTTCGCACCTTCCTTGGCGGAATTGTGGTTGAAGCCCAAAATAAAGGCGTTCACGGTCAAGTTGTTGAAAGTGTAATTCCTTACGGTGCCATTCAGAACGATGGATTTCACATCACCAACGGCCCAATAGTTGGCTCCCAAACCTGCGGAACTGACTTCCCGGATGGTTGCCCAACTGTTATCGTTCAGAACCTTGGTGGGCAATGTCACTTCAACGGAACAGGTCTTATTGGCCGGGGCCATGTGATTGGTGCCAGCGGCCACGCTGACGGTGATTGTGGCGTTTCCTTTGGCCTTGGCGGTAACAGTTACCACCGAACCGGAAACACTCACAGAAGCCACCGTGGGGGCGCTGGAAGTGGCTGTGATTGTGCCGTTACCGGCTCTTGTCACGGTGATGGTGTCCGTGGTCTTTGCGGCGGTCAGTTTGATGGAAGTCTTATTCAAAGACAAACTACCAGCGGCCTTGGCAATGCTCCAAGCAACCGTTTTGGCCCCGGTGCTTCCATCAGCCCACTTGTAGTTCGTTTTCGGTGTGAAGGTGGCATTGTAGGAACCAGCGTTCGTGCCGCTGGTAGTTCCTCCAAGCGTCATTTTCCCGCTGTCATAGTTGTTCCAAGTGGGGCTTTGTGCCGAACCGGTATAGGTCAGACTGTTCTTCTGCGTGGGAACCGTCATGGTGGCGGCGTTGATCGTCCAAGTCACTTCCTTGGCGGTCTGCGTACCATCCGCCCACTTATACTGCCCCTTGGGGGTGAAAGTGGCCGTGTAGGTTCCCGCATTGGTGCCGGTAGTCACGCCGCCCAAGGTCAGCGCATCGGGGTTATAAGCGTTCCAAGAAGGGCTTTGGGCCTGTCCGTTATAGGTCAGGGTGCCATTCTGCGAAGGAAGAACATTGATGGTATAGACGATACCGGACACAGCATCCAAGGCCGCATTTGCGGCATCCTGTGCGTTCTGTGCCGCTTCCACACAGGTTCCGATCTGGTTCAACAGATACGGGTGGGCGGTTTGGTCAAGGTTGTGTTCGCTCACCTTGCTTTCTGCCGTGCCTTTTTCATCATAGTTCATGTTAGGAAGCTGTTCGGCGGGAACCTTACCGTCCACCAGATCAGCCTTCCCGGATTGACCTTTCTGAAGGGCTTCAATGGCATCCGCATTGGCCTTCATTTGGGTATCAATCTTATCCATGTTTTCATTCTGAACCCCTACATCATAAAATTCAGATTCAAGGGGTTTAGTCAGCTTGTAGTTGGTTGTTTTATTCGCCATTCTTCAAAACCTCGTTTCTCAACTGATTATGGGTATAGGCGGCAAGCTGGGCATGGGTAAACCGCCCAAGTTCCGCATGGGTGTTATAAAGCTGAAGCAAGGTCACAACCATGTTTTGGGGAACAACCCGGTTCAGCAAAGATTCAACATCATTGAAGTTGTTCTTTGCGGCCAACCCGATTTTCACAAGAAGCTGATAGGTGCCTTCTTCCACATCAGCGGAATAGTTTCCCTTCCCGCACAGCGTTTCAAGGATGTTCCGAAGCTGGGGCAAGGTGTACGGAAGTTCTTCATTGATCCGGGTCAGAATACGGAACCGGCGATCTTCAAGACTGTCCGTGCCTTTGGGGGTGATCCCCAAAATCTTTTCCCACCGGGAAAGGCCCATGTTTCCAGCGGTGGGAATGAACTGGTTATCAAGAAGATCATCCGTGGTGTTCCACGCCTTTTCAATTTCCGGCTGTTCGCTCCCCATGATCCCCTGAAACTCCGCATAATCACGAATGACATAGGGAAGATAATCAATCAGTTTGCGTTCCATGCTCCCGGCCCCCTTATCCGTTGATCACGATGGTTCCCGGCTCAATGGTTCCCAAAACCGGGATGTGATCAAGGGTCAGGGTACAGTTCGCCGCTTCACCGTTGATCTTGGTGTTGGCAATATCCAGAATACCGGTGATCCCCAACAGGCGGCTTTCCACCTGACTGATACGAACCACAAGGGCTTCATTCTGGTCTGCCCAACTTTGGGCCAGTTCCAAGAAGTAACCGTTGATTGCTTCTGTGACATAGGCGGAAACATCATCCCAACTCCATTCCCGCTGATAGTACAAATCGAAGGAAAGGTTGATGGTATCTTCACCCACGCCTTCCACCCTCACCACATGGCCGATGGGGGCAATGCCCACACCTTCACCGGCGTTCTGAAGGGGATCAACTGCGGTCTGCACTTGACCCACAAGGGTTTCCGAAGGCTTCTTGAAAGAACTGTTGATGATCACCAGCTTCACGGTTCCGCCCACGGTCAGCTTGCTATTGGCTCCCGCCGCATACACGGCATCCAACCACGCCTTGATTTCCTCGGACACACCGGAAAGGCCGCTGATCCAAGTGTCGGTTCCCGTGGGCGGGATCAGCTTGGCCGGGTTCAAATCGCTGTTCCAAACCCGATATACCTTCACACCGCCCACGCCGGGAATGGCGTTCACCTTTTCCAGATAATCCGCACGGTTGCCGCCGAAGGCTTGGGCGTTCAGGCTATCCATGTAACGCTGTCTGAAAACCTCGGTATCTTCTTCATCCTCACCGGGGATCACCACGGCGGAAATGGAACAGGTTTCAAGCCCGTCCACATACTCAATGGGAATCACCGTTCCGGTGTAGTCATTACCGGCTTCACCAGCGGTTTCACAGGTGATTTCATACTTACCACTTCCACGGTCAGCCGAAACATAATAGTTCAGTTCTCCGATGGAAAAGCGGGTGTTCATGGGAAGGTGCAAGGTGGTTGGTGTAATGCTCAACTGCAACACGGCGGGGCTTGCCGGTTGCGGTTTCAGGCCCCTTTCTGCCGCCCTCAAAATGAGATAAGGGCGGGTTGCGGTGTCCGCAAAGGTTTCATTCAGCACCGTATCAAGGGCAATATAAAGGTTCTGCAATTCCACGGCGGCGGGGGCGTCACCGCACCAAACCAACGAACCTTCACGGGTGTCCAAATTGCCATTGATGGAAAGCGCCTTCTGAAGCATCCGGGAAAGGATTGCTTCATAGGTCTGTGCTTCATACATCAGATTTCAACCCCCAATTCTGCATTGATTTCACCAAAAATGCTGACCACCGTGAAGGTAGTCAGCACTTTCTTTTTGTTCACCGTAAATTCAAAGTTCTGAACCGCCGTGATCCTATCATCCTGAAGCAAGGCTTCACGAACCCGGCGTTCAATTTCGGGAATACAATATTCCACATCTTTTCCGATCAGATTATGAAGTTCAACCCCATAATCCCAAGAATGGATCAACCATTCATAGCGTTCCGTGTTCAGGATCAGGAAAACCGCCTGTTCCACAGCTTGGATTTCATCAATGGTGCCGATGATGGTCAGGTTGTTGTGGTTCATCCTGAAAGTACGGCTTGGAAGGGTTTCAATGGTGAAATCCTGTTTAATATCATCCTGCACTTGCGGAATCATCATCAAGCCCCCTTTACTCGGTCAATAACCACGAATTTCTTTCCTTGCTGAACCCGGATCAGAAGCACCTTTTCACCGGCCTTCAAAGCGTTGTGAACCTTGAAGGTTTTCTTGCCAACATAGGCGTGTTTGTGGGTTTCATACGCCGCCGCACCAGAACCACCGCCTTTGTCCTCGGTGCTGTGGTTCACCGTCATATCAACTTCAAAATCAGTCACATTCCGGGTCAGGATCAGCATTTTGGAAGTGTAGATGGATTTCTGATCCACCTGAATTTTCAAGGGTGAAGCGGAAAGGACAGTTCCAAACAGGATGTTCACCGGTTTCCCGGCTTCCACAGCTTCCACCGCCGCCCGTTTTACCACTTCAACAGGATTAGGCAATAAATTCACCCCCGATCAGGTCAAGTTCCATCATGTGTTCATCGCCCCTGAAGGTATGGGTGACTTTGTTCACCACCATGTAATTGTTGGTGACAATATCCCCAAGGTTCAGGGCCACCACCACGGCGCTTCCAGCACGAACCCGCACATCACCGAAAGCGTTCTGAATGGTCAGCTTGCGGGTTTTCTGATCGTACAGCTTCAACAGGGCATCCGCTTTGGCGGAAGCGCCCGTTTTGGTCTGAACTTCTTCAAAATATTGAAGAACACCCCATTGGTTCATTTTCGCCCCGTCCTGTGCAATGAACAATTCCCGCTTACCGGTTTTTTCATTGTTATAGGCCAGCTTGATCTTGTTATAGGTCTGTTCATCAATACTGGATTCATAGCTGAAGTTTTCCCCGGTTTCTTCATCAATCAGAAGGTTCAGCTTCATGGTATTGATGTTCTTCAGGGTCAGCTTCCCGGCATCGTCATACAGAACATAAAGCTGTTTGGTATTCATCAGGGTTTCATCAAGGGCGCTCTGGATCATATCAAACAGGGTTTGGTTTTCTTCCACGATGGTTTCAAGGGTATAACCGGTATCTTCCACCGTGCCAAGGTTCAACCGGAAATCTGTTGCAATGCGCTTCAGAAGGTCGGAAGCCTTCAGCCCTTCTTCCGTGATGGTGTCCTTGTTCTTCAGATAGCGCAACTGATCATAGGCCACAACATCAATGGTGCCGCCCTTGTCACGCTTTTTCTTGAACACAAACCCATAGAACATGGCGGTTCCGTTCACAGTCAGCTTCACCGGATCACCTTCAGCAAAGTTCAGCCCCGGCCCCTTGACAACGGTGAACTCTAACTTGCCGGGGGTTCCCTTGCGTTCCAAGGTCAACTTTGCGCCTTCCTCGACAACGGGGAATTGAATGGTGCTGTTATGCTGGATGAACAATTCAACTGCCAAACGGAATCACCCCTTTCAGGAAGGCAAAGTAAGAACCTGACCGGGATAGATCAGGTTCAGGTTCTTGATTTTGTCCTTGTTCAGATTATAGATTTTCGTGTAATCGGCCCCGTTGCCCAACTGCTTCTTGGCAATGTTCCAAAGGCAATCACCAGATTTCACCGTATAGGTGGCGGCTTTCGGGGCCGTTGTGGTGGGCCGGGGTGCCGCCTTAACCGTTGCGGTGGCGGTTCCCCCGGAAGTCTTGGCCGGTTGCACGGCCACGGTCTTGGTGCCATAGGCTCTGTACTGTTTCAGGTTGATCTTCACCTTCACATCAAAGCCTTCACCGGCATCATCGGTGATTTCATAGGTTTCAAGGCCAACGGTCAAATTGGTGTAATGGAACATCCCGCCACCGGGCTTCTGCCGGTTCAGGATGAATTGGAACGGGGTCTTGCTCACCTTCAGCCGTTCAAACAAGGATAGGTAATAGGCGGCGCTTTGCGCCCCACCGTTGCTGAAGGGATAGGACACTTGGGGAAGAACCAATTCAAAGGACACATCCGAAAGGCCAGCGGCCTTCAGAATGTTGATTTCTTCCCCGTTGATCAGGGTCATGGTCTTGTTCTGGTTATTGATCTTCACCGTCACCTTGGAAGGGGTGATGGGCATAAGCGTTCCCGCCATATACAGTTTATACGCCATTACTCATGCACCCCTTCTTCAGAAACTTCCAGCTTTTCAGCAAAGTCATTGGCCCAAGCATCCATGATCCCATCCAAATCAGCATCTTTGGAAATGTGGTTTTCATTGTGCTGTTCAACCTTGATTTCAGCGGTAGTGAACCGGTTGATTGCTTCACGCTCCGCAATGTCACGAAGATAGGCCAAATCTTCTTCAGCAATATCCAAGGCATCAGCGGTGGCCGCTGTGTTGTTTGCAATATCGCCGGTGTTCCCGTAAATGCTATCAAGATCATTGCCAAGGTTGAAGGCATCCAAAGAATCAGCCCCCATAGAATCCAAGGCGGAAAAATCAAACATACCGGAAACCTTATCGGCCACACCATCACCCCAAGCGGCACCGGAAGCAAAAGCATCAGCGGCCCAACCATCTTGGAAGGTGTCAAAGGTAGACATTCCTTCATTGAAGGCATCGGCAACGCTTTTATATTCCTCAACATTCCCATAGGCTTCAGCGGACTTGGCCGCATATTCGCTTGCTTTGCTGGTGATCCCGGAATAGTCGAACTCAACGAAGGGCAACTTGTTCAGGGCTTCACAAATACCGGCCACAACTGTAAGGGCCGTAGAAAGAAGGTTATAAAACCATCCCTGAACATTGGAAATGACATTATGGAAGGCGGTTCCGATATTGGAAGCACAAGCCCCCAAAGCGTTCCAGATACCCAAGGCAATATTCGCCACGGACAGGCCAAGGTTTTTGAAGAAGGAAATCACAACCATGATTCCCCCGCAAATCACACCGAAGCCGCTATTTGCAATTCCGGTGAACTTGGCAACTGCCGCACACGCCGCATAGATAGCCGCAATGACGGCGATAATCAGAAGGATGATCCATGTAAGGGGGCAAGCCAAAAGCGCCGCATTTAGGCCCTGCTGGGCTACCGTAGCGGTGAAAGTGGCTCCCGCTTCCATAGCAGTTGCCGCCGCATGAACGGCCTTGGCCGTTGCCTGAATACCCATAATGGCATTTGTCACCAGCGCCACACCGTTATAAATCAGCATAGCGGCCACAATACCCATGATGATAGGCTGAATCCAACTCCAATTATCAACAATCACCGAAGCAACGGAAATCAGAATATCCAATAGCGAAGAAGCCACATTTGCAACCCCCGCAAGCCCATTGATCAGGGCCGTGGTAACTTGCTGGAACTTGGTGCTATTGGCAATCTGGTTGATCTTGGTCAGAATCGGGGCGAACATGGAAAGGGCTTTATTTTTCATCCCGGCCCAAATCTGCGCCCAAGTCTTGGGCATGGAATCGAACTTTGCGTTGGTTTCATCCGCCATAGCAAACATGGCGTTCTTCACCACTTCAGCCGTTACCTTGCCTTCCTGTGCAACCGTCTTGATGGAACCTTCCGCAATCCCCATATACTTTTCAATAGCTCTTGCGATACCCGGCGCACCGTCCAGAATGGAGTTCAGTTCTTCACCACGAAGCGCACCCGCCGCCATTGCCTGTGTAAGCTGGATCATGGCGTTGCTTTGCTCTTGGGCCGTAGCGCCGCCAATAACAAACTGCTTGTTCACCTGCTCCATGAAAGCAATGACCTGATTCATGTCACCGTTGAAGGCGTTACCGGCGTTCAAGCCAAGTTTCGCAACGGCGGAAGCGGTATCAAAGTAAACGGATCGGGAACGCTGGGCGGAAGCCATGATCTTCTGTTCCAACACATCCACGGAACCGCCATCATCCACCAGCAGATTCAACCGGGCCTTGGTGCTTGCCAATTTATCCGAAATGTTCTGCACCTTATTGATCCCGACGATACCACCAGCGGCAACGGCAATTTTCTTGATGGTGGACAGAAGTCCATTGGCGGAATTGTTACCCCCACGAATGGAATTATTGAACTTTTGCTGTTCATTATTGGCGTTCCTGATATTTTCTTCAATGGCATCAAAGGCGGTTCCCGCTTTCGCCCATTCTTCACGGGCTTCCCGGATTGCCGCCGTGTCAACGGCTCTACCGGAAGCCTGTTGCATGGATTCAAAGGTGTTCAGCACAACACCCATAGCCTTGTGCATACTCTGAAGGGGGCTGGTAACACCATCATAAAGGGCAATAGCGGTTCGGATAGTTCCCACAGGGATCACCACCTTTCTTGGAGAATAGCCGGGGCCTTAATGGTGTCGGCCCCGGCGCTGTTTGCGTTCAATTTCCTTCTGCTTCTTCTTTTCAGCTTCCACCCGAACATCAATGGCCGCAATGATGAAGGCCCGTTCACGCCGGGGCAAAGCATAGAAGGCGGAAGGTGTTAAATGAAGTTCGTGAAGGCAATAGTAAGCAATGTTGGCTTCACCATCACCTTCACAGATCAGTTTTTTGCTTCATCAACCTCATCCTGCATGGTGGTATCAAAACCACACACTTCCTGAATCTTGGTCAGGTATTCGGCATATTCGCCGGGGGTCAGCATGGTTTTCAGAAGGGCATCAGCGCCCATGACCTTGTAGCTGTCCTGACGTTCCTTATCATTCAGATTGGGGAACACGGTACAAGCCACGGCCAGCTTGCCAAGGTAAAGATCATAGTCGGTTTCCTTCTGATACTGGTTCTTCTTGCCGGGAACCGGAACACGCTTGGCACAGGACTTCCGAAGGGCTTCATCCTCGGTGCCGGTGATGGTCTTGATCTCCCAAGGAATGGGGTTGCCATCCTCACCCAAGAAGCGTTTGGAAGCAACAAACTTGATGTTCTCAACGGGAACGGCGTTTTCAGCCAAAAAAGCGGACAGGCTCATTGTTTTTTCCTCCTATATTTTGATACGAAAAAAGGCCCCGGCCCCTACCGAAGTAAGGCCGGGGCGCTCTGCTTACTGCATACCGGCCAAAAGGCTGAAGGTTTCGGGCATCTCGAAATCTTCAAAGGTGAAGTCCATATCTTCATCCAAGTATTCCGCATCAGCGTCAAACTTGGCAAGCAAGCCGCCGTCCATATTGCAATCCTTCAGGATCACGGTCTGACGGCCCACAGAAGAAGTGGGATCTTCATTTGTCACCTGAATGTCAAAATAGACATCCTCGCCGGTGTCCTTATAACGCTTCATCAGCTCACGGAAGATGGAAGTGTTATAGTGGAAGGTGGCGGAACCCGTACCCTTCCAGCCGGTGGCCTTATTGCCCTTGCCGGTCTTGCCCAAAATGGGAACTTCCGTTTTGTTCTTCTTAAAGTTGGCTTCAAGGTTGATAGCCTGCATGAAGTTGTAACGGTTATCCCCGATGGTCACGAAACATTCAGCCAAGGAAGCGGAAACAGCATCCTTGGCGTTCATGATGGTTCTATCTGCCATGATGGTTGTACCTCCTTACTGAACATAGACGGTCATATAAAGCTGTTCCATAGCGTTCACGGGGGTCACATAGTCAGTAACCACCACGGATTTCTTGGTATCGCCCTTTTCAACCGTCACATTTTCGCCGCTGAAGTTCTCAATGGCCCGAATATCCTGAAGTTCCGTGTGGTGCTTCACAATATCGTTCCAAAGGGAAATCCGGCCAGCGGCATCATTGGGAACCTTGCCAAGATACTTCTTGCCGAACAGAACGGCAATATCATTGGCGATCTGATCCAAAACTCGGATCGTCTGGTTGCTGGAAAAGTCGCTGGACTTTTCATCCGTGATGGAAATGAAGCTGTTAATGTCGGTCAGGACACACACCGCTTCATCCACACGATGGAACATGAAGGAACCTTCCCTGATCCCGTTTTCAAGCTGGGTCTGCGTGAAATCGGTGTCCACATCGTATTCACCATCATAGGTCATGTTGGTGGCGCTCTTATTGACCGCCGTGCCGCCGATCACACCCGTAACCCAAGGGATCAGGGCGGTGGAAGTCTTGTCGGAAGTCAGGCCGTTCTTGACGCTCACAACGCCTTCATAGTCGGCCAGCTTGCGGAAAAGAACCACCTGAAACTTCTTGCCCACATCATCACGCATACGCTTTGCGAAAGCCGCAAACAGGGCGGTGATGGTGGCCTTGCTCTCGGTGCAACCCATAGCGTTGAAGGTGTACGCTTCCGCCTGATCAAGATAGGTCTGATAGTCGGAATCGGCCACGGTGCCATTGGTGCCGCCCGTCAGGGGCAAGGAAGCGGTCAAGGAAAGGGTTCCGCTGGACTTCCAATCCAGATAGTCATTGGCCTTCAGGCCGGTGATAGCGGCCACACCTTCCTGAAGATCAACCTGAACGGTTCCCAAGAAGGTTTCCACATCGAACAGGGGCTTCTGTTCGGTGCTGTTTTCATTGGCCGTGATCACAACCCGAAGATCATTGCCACGGGTGCCGGGGTATTTGGCCGTTGCGTAGGTGTTGGACGCTTTCACGCCGCTGGAACCAAGGCGGAAGAAATGAACGGTCTTGGCGTGAAGGAAGATTTCACGCATGGGCTTCAGTTCATCCGCCGTGTACGCATAGCCGAAAATCTTCTGACTGTTCTTGATGAAGTCAGCCTGTTCCACCGTGAAAATCTTGCCTTCAGGCCCCCAATTCATGGCAAGGGGGATGGTGACAATGCCACGGTCAGAAAGGGTGGCGCTTGCCTGCGCCACAGAAATGAAGTTGATATATGCACCGGGCAGAACCTTGTTCTGCACCAAGAAGGTGCCGCCGCCAAGGGCCATATTAGTTCACCTTACCTTTCATAAAAATCTTTGATCAGCCCATCAATCTGATCATGGGTGTATTCCTTCCCATCTTCCAAAAGGATAGACAGCAGATCACGCCGGTTGGCGTAACGCCTGAAGGTCAACACTTTTTCTTTGGGGAATACCACCGGGGCCGTGATGGGCGGTTCCTGTGCGGTGGTGGCTTTCTTTCTGGTAGCCATTCAATCACCCTTTCTTTGGCTCCACATCCACATCCAAGGTTTCCATTGGGGTTTCCTCGGACGGGCGGGATAGTGTCAGATTGAAGTTGACGAAGAAGTGAAGAACCCCATCTTCAACTTCATAACTCATGGAAGTTCCGTGAAGCACATCCCCATTGGGAAGGGTGATGAACTCCAAACATTCCATCAAATCCCCGGCCATAGTGAACAATTCAGCGTTGTTTCTCCCGCTGGTGGGAAAATAGTGAACATCCAGCGGGTTCCGGTTCATGAACCGGTTCTTTTGCAACGGGGAAATGTCAGGCTTCAGAACGGCAATGAAAAAACAGGGTTCTTTGAAGCCCTGTTCCACATCATTCTGATAGATTTTGTACCCGGCCCCAAAGGTGGCGTTCAGCTTCATGGAAACACCTTTGATGATTTCATTGATCAACTGAACACCCCCTTCAAGGCTTCATACAACATATCATTCAGGATGGACGGGGCCAAGGTTTTCACTTCCTGTTCGGAAATCGTCAGCATGAACCGCCCCTTCACCCAACTTGCCTTCAGGGTCTTACCCAAGGCGGGAACATAGCGCCCCGGCGTTTGCCGGTGGCCGTATTCCACATAGGACGCATATTCCAAGTTGTTGATGATGGTCACGGTGTACTGATCCCCATGTTTTTCAATGGGAAGGATCGTCCACGCATCACGCAAGGAACCCCCGCTGTAACCGGCCCAATATTCCTGCTTGGCTTCATCCGTGGCATAGGACGGAACCACGCCAACCGGGGTTCTTTTCTTCACCTTGTTCAGAAGGATTTGGGCAACCTTCTTGGCGGCATCCCGGCAAAGCCGATCCATGTCAACTTCCGAAAGCTGTTGAAGGCGTTCATCCAGCTTCTTCAGTTCCCGGTAATCACACCGGCCCCATCTTGCCATCAAGCCCACCCCCTGAAGGGTTCAAGCATGATTTCTTGATGGTTGGAGAAAACGCCCGGTTCACCGGAACGGGAATAGGTGAAGGTTCGTTCCACATCATTTGGCCGGGTGACAATGATCTTGCATCCTGCGGGAACCTTCACATCCGGGGAAAGAAACAGCTTCACCACCTGTTGGGCGGTTGCCACTTCATCCCCATTGGTTGAAGTTAATGTTTCAAAAGACAGCTTGCACGGCTGATCCTGAAGAAGCGGCTTTTCTTCAGAATCCGTCAGGTGGGTGACAGGATCGGTGACTTCCTCACGAATGAAGATAGAACACCGATCCTTCCACAACCGTTCCAAAGCGGTTCGCACGGCCTTATTTACCATACCAACCGCCTATAACGGTAGATTTCACCAATGCGCCCGTTGATCAGATAATCAATCAGGCTGTTCAACCTCTGTTCAGGGGTTGAACTACCTTCACCAAGGGCAAAGGTAATGTTGGTGTCACCTTCCTGAATGGATTTCACCGCCGCATCCAGATCAAACCCTTCAAGCTGTCCAGAACACTTCTTCATGTTCAGGTATTCGCCCACGGCCATAGAAACGGCCAGACTTTCCAACCCCTCCGGGATTTCGGAAAGGTTGGAAAGATTTTTGATCCTCCATTGAACATTGGTCAAAACCATATCCAACAACGGATCATCAGCGGCCCCCGCCACGCCAAGGGCCGTTAGCATTGCAACCGCTTTATCACGCAACGGGGTTCACCGCCTTTCTTACGCCGCCGTGATTTCGTACCAACCCTTGGTCTTGGGGTTGTCACTGGAACCGGGCGTGACCTTCACATAGCCGATACCGGAAGCGGCGTAATAGGTCTTGTCGCTGGAAACCGTGGTGTCAGCGGTGACAGCGGCGGAACCGGTGATGATCTTCACCGCCTTGGCTTCATTGGTCATGGCCGCAAGGTAATACTTGCGGGAATAAACCGTGTTGCGGCGGATGTTGCCTTCACGCTCCTGTTCCACTTCCGTACCCTTCTTGTTGAACAGGGTAACAGCTTCCTTGGTGGCAATGACCACCTTGCCGGTTTCGGCGTTCTTCTTGGTGTAGATGTTGATACCGCCCACGGTGCCAACATAGCCCTGCTTGGCGTATGCTTCCACATACTTCAGATCGTCCTTCAGGGCCTTGCGAAGTTTGCCCATGTCGGCGGGGTTGACGAAGCCGAAGATGGTCACACCCTCAAGGTTTTCCAGATTCAGCATGGCCGCACCATCCACAAAGGCATCAAAGCCAAGGGCGGTGGTCACGATGGTCATGGTTGCCTCGTTGAAGGCGGCGTAAATGTCAGCGTTCACGGTGTTGAACATATCCGTACCGGCGTGCTGGGTGCCGGTGGTAATGACCATCGGATCAGTCATGGCTTCCTCGTCATAATACTGGAAACGGTTCTGTGCCATCTGAATCCGGTATTCCTTTTCGGTGTAACCGGCATCAATGGTCTTGGTGTTACCCGCACCCATAGCCAGCTTCTCGGTGCCATCGGTGGCCTTGTACTTGTGAATCTTGCGAACCATACCAGCAACGCCGGTCAGGTTGTTGTCCACGGTGCAAAACTGCTGAAGATCAAGGTGGCTCTGGTACTGATCTTCAATTTCGTTAGACAGGAAAAAGTTATCGTAGCAAACATTTGCCATTACTCATTACCTCCATAAAGTTCTTTGTATTCGTCAGGATGGTTGACGGAATAGTTGTAGCGATCAATAGGGGTCATAGCCTTCAGCTTTTCAAGGGTCATACCGCCTTCAGCGCCGTCACCCTTTTCAGCGGATTTGGCCCCCTTGAACTTGGTGCCGGTGGACTTCTCAAAAAGAAAAGCCGTTTCCTTACCCTCTACCAGCTTCTTGACTTCAGCATCAAGGCCCTTAACGGTTCCATCCTCCGCCAATTCAGCCTTGCCGATGAAATCAGCCAACAGCGCCTTAACAGCGATATTGTTTTTGGCCCTCGCACTACTCAGGGCCAGTTCAACCGCATTGCTGATTTTCAGTTTCTTCAGTTCTGCGGCGTGATCATCGTCCTTCTTCTTGTTGTCGGCCTGAAGCTGGGTGATCTGATCCTGAAGGGCCTTGGTGTCACCAGAAGCCTTCTTCAGCGTTTCAAGCTGGGTGTCACGCTCTTTGATGGTGTTCTTGGCGGCGGTCAGTTCGGTGTTGACCTCATTGAACCGGGCCTTGGTGACGAAGGAACCGTTCAGGCCCTCCATAACCTTTGCGGCCTGTTCTTCAGTCAGGCCCCATTCCAACAGCTTTTCCTTAGTCATTGTTGTTACCTCCAAATCCTTTTTTACCGTGGGTTAGGAACCACGATTTTCCCCGGTTCTGTTTACCGCCCACCACCGGGAAACGGCGAAAATGGTATGAAAAAACCACCACCGGCCAAAGGCCGGGGTGGTCAGATCATCAATATAGGGATTTTTCATCCAGTTCAGGTGGCCGGTAAGGGGTTCCCTTATCCAAACAATCCTGAATAATGGCTTTCACTTCCGCTTCCTCAACACCCATCAGGGCGAACAGGGGGAAGTTCTCATGGAATCGTTCAAGATACTGTTCAATCAGTTCAGCCATTTTTCAACACCCCTTTCACGGCTGATTTGCAATCACCTTCAACATATCTTCATACATGGCATAGGACTTGGGAAGATATTTCTTGATGGTTGCCAAACTTTCCGGGGAAGTCATGGTTGCGGAAGTCATTTCCGCAAAGGCTTCAGTTCCAAGGCCCCAATCAATCCCGTTGTAAGTTCGGGTTGTCCAGTAGGAACCACCACCATGACCAATGCCACAGCGGATTTTTCCACGGGTGGCCCCTTCCAATATATCAGAAAGATCACCGTACTGCAATGGGGTCAATGCCTTCACTTCCGCTTGAACAGCGGCATAAGCATAGGATTTTTTAACCTTGAATCCACCATACTTGATGTAGAAATCAGCGGTGTTTTGCGACATCCAGCCTTTTTGTACCCAATACGGGAAATCATCTTTGTGGGCTTTCATGTCGGCAAGAATCCGATCCACCCAATCATTCACTTCATCCTTGATGGTTTGGGGGAAAGCCCCGCCCTTATAGGTAGAAGAAAAATGCCATTGCCCATTTGGGCTTCCAAGCTGGGCCGCAAGGCCATCAATAGCATGGCCGCTTTCATGGAAAGTGGTTGCATAGGGGGCGCTCCAAGAACGGCCCTTTCCGTCAGCGTCAATATTCACATAAATGCTGTTGCCCTGACAGTATGCGCCGCCTTGATGGTTCGCCTTTGCAACTTTGATTTGGTTTTCGTACTTATCCCAAGCGGTCTGAAGGTCGGGGCTTGGGCAAGCATCCACATGGTCACGAATCTGATCATAGTGGTCTTTGCCGAACTTCTGTCCAAACTCGCTGTTATAATCACGAAGCGTTTTGGCAACACCGGCCCCGGTTGCAATGGTCAGGCCAGTCTTGGAACCGCCGTTCACGAAGGTCTGAACCCAATCAGCATATTTCATGTTGGCGGGAACATAGTACACATTCCCATCAGCGTTCCGGGCGGCTCTCTCACCGGCATACTTGGGATCAATGGCCGGGGCCGTGGTTCCTCGACAGTTGGGGTGGAAGGGCGGCACAGTCACGCCGGGTTCATATTGGGAAATGGGGATCACCTTACCATCAAGCCCACCACAAATGGAACAGGTATGGGAATCCAGCGTTTCAATGATTTCCACCATTTCAACATCCAAATCCTTGTAACATTCCTTGGTGGCAACGGCATTGAAATAGGTGGTTTCGGTGTTGACCAACCGCCCTGCCTTATACCGATGAACCCCAAACTGCTTCTGAATGGCCGTGGTGATCTTGGCCGGGGAATCACCCCGAAGAAGCCCTTGTGTCAGGCTCTTACTGACCGAACCAACCAGATCATTCTTGTTCAACCAACAGCGATCCCGGAAGGTTCGTCCGTCCGTTGTCCAAGGCTTTGAAAGCAAGGTTTCAAGTTTCTTTTGATCCAGCCCGGTAATATCCCAACCAAGGCCCACGCCCTTCTGAACCTCAAAGGCCGTGTGAGTGTAGCCATTGCCCACAACTTTCTTCAACAGGGCATCCAGACTATCAACCTGATTGCCATACAGCAATTCAAGCTGTTGCTGAATACCTGTCTGAACAGCTTCAAGGCGGGAAATGTGGAACCGGGCGGACGCATTTTCCAGCTTCTTCAGCCATGCCGCATCCAACCCGGCCTGTTCACCGATCTTGATATACTGTTCAACGCTCCAATGAAATTCTTCAAGCTGTCCAGCGGTTAGCCATTTCCGGGCATCGGTCAGGCTGATTTGGTTGTTCACCGCAAAACGGGCATACCAGCTTTCAATTTCCTTCTGAACCGAACGCTGGGCATCCAAATACAGTTCTTCCATGTCCTGAATGGTTCGCTGGGCTTCTCTGTGGGCGCTGTCCTCCAAGATGGAAAACCGCCCACGCCAATAATCCGCATTTCTCATGGGCCGTTCCTCCAATCCTGAAAAATGGTGCTGAAGGTGGGATTTGAACCCACACGCCTTGCGGCAACGGATTTTGAATCCGCCGTGTCTGCCTATTCCATCCACTTCAGCAAATAAGACTTCCCCATCAGGGCTGAAGGCCCCGCAAGCATTTTCAGCCAAGTCCAACAGGGAAGCATGGTAGCCCGTGCCGGGATCGAACCGGCGTTACCGCCGTGAAAGGGCGGTGTCTTAACCACTTGACTAACGGGCCATGATGGGCCGGGGAAGGGAATTTCACCCTTTGGCGGGTAGGAGTAATAGCACCCCGCCACACTCAATGTCTGCCCCGGCATATATTGTGAAACGGCGGGGGTTATTCACCCTCGCCATTGTCACCTTTGTTTTGGTTGCCGGTCTGGAAGGCCCCGGCGTATTCCTGTACTTGTTCCATTGCTTCATCCTTTTCCTTCCGCAACCGGGCCAATTCCACTTCAACATCCGTAACCCACGGGTGCTGTTCCACAATGGTTTCCGTGGACAGAATACCAACGGACTTTGCACAGTTTTCAATGGATTCCGTTTCATTGATCAGAATGTCACGGTTGAACACGATCTGAAGTTCAGCACCTTCATAATCGCCCAAGCCCCTGTTGCTGAAATCCTGATTGATGAACCACAACAGTTCTTCAAAGGCCGCTTGGAACTCGGTTTCCATGCCGTTTGCGTCAAGGTCAATGTCAGAATACATGGATTGAATATTCATCTGATTGGGGTTGCCACTCAAACGATCATCCTTGGCATCGTAGCCACGGGCATTTTCAATCAAGGACTTCTTCAGAAGTTCCAAAATGCCCTTGTAGTTCTCTGCATTGATTTCAACCTGAAGGGTTTCAACCCCGCCATCCTCACGAACCTTCACGGCTCCATAGGTGGAAAGGTTGTGGCGGAACTCACCAAGATTTTCACCGTCATAGTTCTTCAGAACCAGAATGGTGTTCCGTGCGTCCTCTTGCATATTGTTTTCAAAGTCGGAAATCATGGTGTTGATTCCGTCCTGAAGGGTTTTCACACGGCGGATCAGGGGGATTTCCTGTTTGTTATACTTGAAGGGAACCAGCGGAATCCTTGTCCAGTTGAACCCCTTGGGTTCTTGGCCTTCTTCCTCAACCATGAAATAGTTTTCATGTTCACCGGCTTCCACATCGGCAATCAGCATATCATTCTGATAGATATACCGGTAAATGCCATCGGCTTTGAAGATTTCCACCTTCTCAACCTTTTCCTTCTGGTAGCCGTTCCACACTTCTTGGGTGTAGTAACGAATCGCACAATCAAGGATGGTGTGATCATCGTCAGCCCAAAAAGGGAGAATGTCATAGGCCGGGAAATGCTTGAAGGACAATTCACCAGCTTCATTGTAGTAAGGATAAAGCCAGCCAAGGCCACCGTTCAGGGCATCTTCACAGACATATTTCAGAAGCCGGTAAAACCGTTTGTTGAAAACCTTGCCCAAAGCATCCGTGTAACCCTTATCCTGACAGTTCAGGGTGAAGGGCTTGCCCACAAGGTAGTTAGTTTTCTGATCCACCATCAGGGCATATTGGTTATCAATCAGGCGGTTGTTCGGAAGGTTCGTCACCACCTGAAGTTGACCGTTTTCACCAATGATTGTGCGCTGACGCTGAAGAATGTCATGCTGTCCTTCATAGTACAGATCACCCATAACCTGATCCTTGCGGCGCTGACTATTCTTCCATTCCTTGATTTCAGCGGCGAAGAACTGATTTTCAGTCATGCCGGTTCGCCCACCCTGAAGGATCAGGCGGTTGATACGCTCCATAGCGTTATCCAGAAACATATTCACTTACCGCCTTTCTTCATTGCTTAATAAATGCAATCCCCCCGGAATCACACGATTTCCGGGGGATTTTGTTACTATCATGTTGTTAGTCGAAGCTGAAGGCGGGGCCAACCAACATATCTTCCAGCCCGTAACGCATAGCGTCCATAAGGTGGTTGAAATCATCAATGGGAACATTGATCTTGGCCCCGAACTTATCTTCTGCCCATGTGTAGTTTGAAATCTCTGTGATGAAGTTCACGCATCGGGGATGAACAATGATGGTGTAACCCTGAATGTACTGGATTCCGTTGTTCACGCTGTCCTTGCCCTTCCGGGCGGCTCTGATACGATGAAGGCCAGCATCCCGCAATTCGTCAATGCTCTTGGGTTCGGCACAATCGGCCTTGATCCGTTCCTTGCCGTAACCCATGCCGGTGATCCGGTCACAGATTGCCCGGTTCGTCAGGGCCTTTTCATACAGTTCATCAAACACCCAAATGGTTCTTTCCTTCTCACTCACCAGCCCACAGAACAGGGCCGTGGGATCGTTGGTATAACCGAAGTCAAGGCCAAAGGCGCTTTTCACATCAGGCTTCTTGGAAATAGCCAGATAGTCAAAGGCTTCTTCCCGCCAATTATCGAAAATCAGGCCATCCACAATGCCCCAACCCCCAAGGCCAGCCACCTTGTAGCGGCGGGGGTTGTTTTCCCGCATCGTTTCAAAAACCTTCAAATCCGCCGCATCCAGCCATTCATTACACAGGTAATTGGTGGTTGTGGCGTAAATCTGCCCATCCGGGCTGATCCAGCTATCATGAAACTTGTATGTGGGGTTCCCTTGGGCATCCTTGCCGGTGATCTCCCCGAAGAAGCGTTTCCTGATCCAATGCTTTTCGTTCCACGGGTTGAATGTCAGCGTGATTTGCTTGAACAGGCCGGTTTCTTCCGGGATAGCACCACGGATGGATTCATCCAGCATATCAAAATCAGCTTCATTCATGATTTCGTATGCTTCTTCAATCCAGCACCAGCACAGATAGCCGATTTCAACCGTAATTGAAGTGACCTTCAGGGGATCATCAAGGCCCCGAAAGTAAATCTTCTGACCGGTGGGAAGGTAGGTCATTTCAAGGGGGCTTTCTTTGATTTCCCAATAGGCTGAAACCCCAAGGCGGTTGATTGCCCATTTCAGTTCGGTGAAACAGGAATCTTTCAAGGTTCTGAACACCTTGCGAACCACAAGGGTATTGGCTTCCGGGTATTGCATCATCCGTTTGATGATGTTCAGGGCCGTTGTCTTGGATTTCTTGGAAGCACGGCTTCCCTTACACACCCGGTAACGGCCTTTGAAGTTCCAGAAGGTTCCGTAACCCTTGCCAACCACTTCAGGAAGGTGAACCCGCTTGGCCTGTGGGCTAATCTTCAAGTTGATCATCCCCCGTGATAATCACCGGAACGGCCCCTTCCACACCTACCTTGTCCGTGAACATACCATAACGCTTGCCGATCAGTTCAGCGGCCTTCAGCCTTTCCTTGGCCCCAACCTCTTTCTGCGTCAACTCTTGGCAACCGTCACCACACAGAATCGGGATTTCTTCAGTATGTTCACCCCGCATTACCGAAGTCAGGTATTTCATGACTTCTTCAGCATCAGCGATCTTGGCCGAATGAAGTTTTTCAAGTTCGGTTTCGATGTACGCTTTCAAGTCAGGTTTTGCAAGGTTTTCAGAACCCGTTTGCTTTGCGGTCTTGGGCGAATACCCCGCCTTGATTGCCGCATCCGTAGCATTGCCGCTGATCAGGTATTCATCACAGAACTTCCGTTGTCTTGGTGTCACAGGTATTCACCTCTTTCATCAGGCATAGAAAAAGCGCCCCGGTTTCCCGTAGGCGCAATTTCTTATTTACTATTCTACCGATTCTTTACTCTGTTTGGAACCGGTGGCACTCTGGTTTTCTCGGTTGTTTAGAAAGTCGCTGTTTGCCTTGGCAAAAGCAAGTAAACCCTTTCCGTGAAGTTCAAAAACCCATTGCATAGAATAATTCAGTTCTTCAGAAATATCTTCCCATTTTTTCAACTGAATATAGCGCCCGATCAGAATATTTTGCTGATCAAGGTCAGGAATCCGGTTGATCATGGTGAACGCTTCCTGTTTCATGCTCACAAGTTCATCAATCCGGGCATTGATTTTGGCTTCAAGATCAATAATCTTGGTGATGGTTTCTTCAAGGGTATTCTTGGGGCCTGAAGTCTGAACCTTGTCCTGTTTCAGTTGGCTTCCGGTAGAAGTCAAGCTGGAACGCAAGGTTGCAATGGTGCTATCAAGCCGATGGATCAAACGATCCGTTTTCCTGATTTGGGCAAAGTATTCTTTAGCCTGTTGGGAAAGGTCTTTGTCATTCACTATGTAACACATCCTTTCTGCGATGGTCTGTTCCGTTTTCATTGCATCTGTACCGTTAATAAATGCTGAAAAATCAAGTGGTTTCAAGACTTTGGAACGCATGGAACAGATAAAACGGGCAGTTCCTTATATACACATTTCTTATATATATTTTTTTCTTAATAAGAAGAAAGTATATTTACATCTGTTCCATCTGTTCCGTTCCCTGAAAACAACTGAAAAAGTCTTGAAAATCAAGGGTTTTCGTGCGGAACAGATATAGAAAAAACATCTATTCCATACCTGTTCCACACGCTGTTCCAACCTCTACTGAAGAAGCACCTGTTCAGGCGGAAATATTGTCCGAAAGATACCAGACAATCAGGAACCAAACAGGATCAATGCTGAAATACTCGGCCACGGCCATAAGCAACAGCACAAGGGTTAGCACCACCAGCATTTTCTTCATCGGCGTTCCACCGTTGTTCCTGCAATTTCAATGGCTACCGCCATACCCTTGAAATCACATTCATCGCCTTCAACTTCCAAGGTGTCACCGTCAGCATTTTTCAGAACGGCGGTATAAACTTCATTTTCTTCATCATAACTGAACTGACAATCGTTTTCAGAATAGCGGTCAATATCTTCTTGGTTGTCACACTCCAAGAAGGTGAAATCCAGCAATTCAGCACCTTTGCAGTTGCCACCGATTTCAAAGGAAACATGGCCGGTATAATCCCATTGCATGAAAGTCACCCGGATTGTATGGACACCATGAAAATTAGGGTCATAAGAACTGATCATTTGTATTCCCTCCCGGTCTTACGGTCTTTGATTTCAATGCGGTTCAGAAGTTCAAACCCCGCCAAACGGGTGATGTACTTCAGGACGAAGATCAGGGTGTTCACCCGCTTCTGCTGTTCATCCTCGTCACGGATGATATTCTTTGTGCCGTGGTAGGCTGTCGGATCGTGATACCCTTCAGCATTTTCCCAAGGTTTAGGCATCGGTTTTCCCTCCTTCTTCTCTGTACCATTCTTCAATGTCACACCCAATGTCCTTCAGCTTTTTACGGGCCAACCACCCATCATCGGCTTGTTCTATCAGGTAATGTTCCCGTAGCTTCAAGGTTTCGGCATAGAACAGCTTCCACGCCAGCTTCAGGCGCTTTGGGCCAAAGCCAAATTGGGTGTGAAGCATCCACAGGATGGATGATTCTTTGTCCATGTCAAAGGCCCGATCATTTTCCACAATCTGTTTCTTGATCTCCTGATCCAAGGCCCGTTCTTCAGCTTTGTTGAACTGAACGGCGAAGATTTTTCCACCGGACTTCTTAAACATCGGCATGGTATTCACTCCAAATATCATCGAAGCACACCGGAATCAGCCAATGAACCTTGTCCAACAGGATCAAGGCCACTTCCCGCATCTGCGGATGTGCGGCGGGTGAACAGCGCAACTTCAGGAAATGCCGCCATTCACGAATGTTGGCCGTCATGACCACTTCCGTTTTCAGGCTGTTGGGAAGAACCGAACGTGCTTCTTGCGGTGTGCATCCTTCCGCCAGCATATCAAAATAGCGAATTTCCACCCCTTCACAGGCATCCCGCCAATAGTCATAGGCTCTGGAACCGGGTTCAAGGAAGCAAGGTTCAATCACCGTGATTTCCTCACCGAACTTGCCCTTGCCGTAATTACAATAGCGGGTGGATTCCTGACAGTAAGAAGCCATCCGGTGGCGGACGATCTCATGAGAAACCCCACGATCACAAATGAACTTCACCGTAAAGGAACAATGTTCCAAAACCGCTTCATGCCCACGCTTGATGATCCCGGCAACGAACTTTTCAGCGGAACCTTCCGTGATTTTGTCCTCGGACTTGTAGCAGACACGGCCACATTGTTCCAGCCGCTTCAGAATAGTGGCCCCATCAATCGGGGTGATGAACTGCACATCGGGCTTGATAATTTTCATTGTTCTGCATCCTCCTTACAATCTGCCGGGTAAAACATATCATTGGTGCCGTTCTGTCTGTGAACACATTCATCACAGGGAAATTCATCCCCGAAGCGGTCACGGTGTTTGCATCGGCGGCACGGCTCCGAAGCCGCCTTGATTTTGGGAATTTTGGGAACCGGGGCCTTCATTCGTGCTGGAATATCCTGAAGTTCCGGGTGTTTGATTTCCATGTAAAGGGCGAACAGGCAATTCCAGCAAGCCGCCCGAAGGTGGGGTTCATCGTCCATCCCCATCATGTACTTGGCAAGGTGACGGAAGGCCGAATCAATCAGGCTGTGAATGGGAATACCTTTTTCACAGTTCCGTTCACCATACTTCAAGGCCCCTTCTTCACAATGCTTGGAAACCTCCACCAAGGCTTCCCACGGAAGTAAATCCATGCGGCCTTTGCCGCTGTGCATATCACGAACAGCGCCGGTTCCAAACTCGGTGCGTTCACCGCTGTCTTTAATCATGCCAACCAGTCAACCTTTCTAAATTATTTTTCAATCCGGCCACAATCTCACGGGCTTCCATTGTACCCGTATGCTTTGCAATGGCTTCATTCCGCCGATCCGTCAAGAAACCACGATCCAGCGGGGGGCACTTTTCCAAATCAGCATTACACCGGTTGATTTCTTGAACCAAGGCTTCAGCACGGGCCTTCAGCCGGTCTAAACATTCCTGAAGAATGGCCTTCTGGTATTGGGCGATTGTTTGAATGTTATTTTTCAATTCAGGATCATCCCGATATTCAATAGCTGAATTGACATCAAGGCCGTGTTCGGTGCAAAAGGTTTCTGCATCAAACAGGCTATTGAACACCCGCCGCCCAACCTTGGCATAGGGAATGTTTTTGTTCTTGAACTTGGAATATTCATGGGTCATTCTGTGTCACCGCCTTTCACAAATACACGGGTTTTCCGGTTTCTGATCCACTTGGGAACCGTTGTGAAGCCACAGCGTTTTGTGATCTGCCGGGAAAACTCAATCTTGGAAAGGGCTTGGAAGTTGTTTGCAATGCAATATTCCTTATACCGGCGATACACGGAATCGGTGGCTTCATTTTCAATCCCGTCAAGGCCCACTTCATTGATGAACCCAATAATGGGATTGTTGTTTTCCTCATATTCGTCCAACTGCCCTTGAACCCTGCTGGAAGTGGTGAACTGTGCGTTCCCAAGAACCCGCTTCAACCCCTGAAGGCCAAGCAAGGCCAGATATTCCATTGAACCCTGTTCACACAGTTCATCCTTGATGAATGGGCGGAAGTCTGCATCATTGGGGGTGAACTTGGCATCGAAGGGAACGATCACCAAACGCCGCTGAACGGCTCCGGTTTTGTCCTTGATACGGGGAATATTGTTGGCGCTGAACAGGAACTTGGAATAATTGTTGAACTCAAATGGATCTTGGCCTTTGCGCTCCACATTCACCCGATCACCCGTGACCAGCTTCTTGAACACGGAAGCATTGGCAATAAATTCATCACCAATATCATCACCGATGTTCGCCAGCTTGCCGAACAGTTCAGCGGTTTTGAACCTATCACCCAATTCCTTCAGGTCAAGGGAAGCAATGTTCTGATCCCCAAGAAGGTTTTTCACCACATGAAGGAAGGTTGATTTGCCGTTGCTCTTATCACCAATCAGGATGAACGCCTTGCCAAGTTCGTTGCGGCGGTACATACAATAACCCACCATTTCTTCCAGCAAGGCCCTGACTTCAGGATCATCACAGGCCAGCCGGTTCAGGGTGTGATCCAACAGATCATCATGGGCGGCGGGATTGTACGGCCACGGGATTTTGTTTGTAATGACCACATCCGGGGTGAACTCTTTGAAGGAACCATCCCGGATATTGTAAAGGCCGTTGCTGAAAGCAATGATATTCGGGTTGGTAGCCTTGGTGTTTTCTTCAATCATGATTTCCAGATAGGACAGGACTTCCGAACGCCATGCCCGTTTCAGGTTGCTGATCAGCTTGATCATGGCCCCTTCAATCTCACCGGCACCGGAAACATAGATACCATCCTTGTAAATGTGAAGCTGGTTATTGATCTTCACAATATGGTTGTTGTTCTTCAGGTAGGTGGCGAACTTATCAAACAGGAAGGTTTTATCCCGGAAGAAGGATGTTTTCTTGAAAGCATCATCCCGAAGGATCACATCAAGTTCCTTGTCGGAAAGGGGCTTCTTCAGCACATAACGGTTAATCAGTCTGATACATTCACGGGCTTCTTCCTTGGTGAAATCGTCACTCTGAAGGGTCAGAATGTAGTTGAACAGGGTTTGGTTCCGCCCATCACCTTCCCCAAGGTTCGGGAAATCATAGTTGCTTTTCACTGGGGTCAGCCACTTGGGAAGTTCCTGAATCTCCCCTTCAGGGAAGTCATACAGAATGGGCCGTTCCACGCCACCGGACTTCAAGATTTCATAGCTGTTATTGGCTCCAACCTTTCCATCCGTGGTGATACCCACGGCCAAGGTGCATTTCGTCCAGCTTTTTTTAACACCACAGTTCTTGAACAAGAAGTGTTTTCCCCGTGTGGTGGCGTACACTCTGCACTTCAGTTCTAAATCCTGAACAATTCTGAACAAAAGTTCAGATGTTTCCGCATCGTCCACATCAATCAGGATGGTTTCTTCCCCAAGAATACCGGCGTATTCATCAAGGTCTTGGACTTCAGAACGGGTTTTCAGTTTTTCAACGCCTTTGAATTTTTCAAGGCATTGTTTATTTCTGGTAGGCACATAGCCCCTAAACAGTTCCATGCTTCAACGCTCCCCCCCCCCGAAAGGTTTTATTGTTCATCGTTCCACCCCGAAATCTTTCAACCGATCCCAAGCAACATCAATGTAATATTGCTTGTCCAGTTCATCCGGGATAGGAAGGTTGGTCACATCATCATTGATGAAGAAACAATGATCCGGGGTGTTGCCGAACTTTTCAGGGTTCTTTTCCCGGCCCTTGACGATTTTCCCGGAAACCTTGAAGATTCCGCCCTTGCTCTGATCCTTGGAAGCGAACACCCGGAAGGTTTTATCCGTCTGAACCTCACCGCCGCTGAAGCGGGTGATTTTCTTAGAACGGCCTTTTTCATCCCTGATCTTAGCTTCCGTAATCACCGGGGAATAAAGGGCATATTTGTACTTGCTGGACACCTTCACAACCTTCTGAAAATCTCGAAGATCGGAACATTCCATGATGGTTGTTTCCGGGCTGATCCCATGAAGGAAATAGTTCACAATGGCCCGGTTGACAATGGGAAGGTCATAATCCAGATCAGACAGCTTTTTGACATAGGCACCCTTGCACTTCCAGCGGGGTTTCCCTTTTTCATCACGAAGCGGCCCGGAAGGAATAATGATGTAATTGTTCACATCCTTCTGATACACCTTTTGAAATTCATCAAATTCAAGGTGCATCCCGGTTCTTTGCTCCCACTCCCAACACAGATCGTCCAGCATTTCAAAATCTTCATACCGGCGAAGTTTGACCAAAATACCATCTGTGTTGCTCTGGATGATTTCACAATGATCTTCCAGCCGTTCAATCAAATCCAGAAGAAGAAGCTGACCGCCCACACAAACATTGTTGGCTTGCCGGGGGTCATACATGGCATTGTGCTTATCCTTCATAGCGCCATAGGTGCTGTTCAGAACAATCTTGTAAGGCTGTTGCATAGGGTTCTTCTCCGCCTTCAGCTTCAGGCGGGTGTGATAGATTTCCGCATACTTGGAAGGATCGTGAACATTACGGGAAAGCCACTTATAAACCAGCATCAAAGACGGGTAATAGGAAGCCACATCCACATTGACAAACCAACCTTCCCCGTGATATTTGGGAATGGCCCCGTGAAGGCCACCCCAAGCGAACACATGGGGAACCCCGGCCACATCCAATTCAAGGGTTTTGGAATAATCACGGTTCAAGGGGTTCTTGTACCAATTCAAAACTTCCGTGTATTTTTCGATCCGCAAGCTGGGCGGGAACTCAATTTCAAATTCATCATTGTGTTCCCTTTGAACGGCCCCAAGGATTTTGGCGGAAAGCTGTGCTTTGGTGCGGCCAATGTCAGAAATGGGAAGGTGAAACGCCTTCACAAGTGACATTTGGGCATCAAATTCATCTTCCTTCCGTCGTAACCACACTTCCACCGTCTGTTCCACATCATGGCGGCAATATTTGACCGTTTCGGCCAACTCTGCTTCAGTCAAAGGCCGGTCAATGTCGAAGGGAACAGAAGTTTCTTTAATGGAATGGCCCATGAACGCTTCCAGCGCTTTCAGGCTAATTGGCGGGTTCGGCATCACATCATAATTGATCAGCGGGTATTCCCTGAACAGGCTTGAATATCTGTAACCGGGTTTGTCCTCTGCAATGATCCAATCATTCACAGGCTTTGGATCAAACCCACACAGAATGGCCTTCAGGATGTACTGATCATAGTTCCGGGAATTGTAACCGGCCCAAATCACACCCTTGTGTTCCTCATAGAAGCGTTTCAGCTTGTCGGGATCGTTGATAATCACGGTTTCTTTTCGGGCGTTCAGGTCGATCAGGACAACCAGCCAGTCATACCGGAAAACCTCAAAATCATAGAAGATCATCAACTCACATCCTTTCAGCTTTTGTGAAATCGGTCAGCGTTGCCGCCTTATCAGCCCCGCCACGGGAAGGCTTTCACTTGGGGCCATTGTGGGGCCGAAGCCCCACAGGTTGTGCTTGAAAGTTAAGGTTCAAAACCGCATCAAGCACTATTTGTGCTCGATTTGATTATAAAAAATCTGCGGTCAGTTTTCAACCTCAAAAACCTCCTCAACAGTGATGGAATTGAAGCGGGAATCATCATAGTCCACCGCATATTCCAAGGTTCCATCAATAGCTTCCGCCACATCAAGAACAAGCTGGGCAAACTGCTTGTAGCTGGTGAAGCTGACAGGAACACCGGAATCCAGCTTTTCAAGGAAGCCCATAGCAGAAGCGATCATGTTCTTGTCATTCTTGGTGCCGTAAAGGACACGGTTCATGAAAAGGCGCTGGTTCTTGAACTCACCGGACAGGATTTTGAAGGACACGGCCAGCATGGGGCGGTTGGGATCGGCCTTGGTGCCTTTGATCTCCATGCTTTCCAGCTTCACTTCATACTTGCCAGCGGGGATGGTGGGGAAATCACCGCCGCCGTTCTTCTTGGCATCCTCCACATCAGCCTGAAGGCCCTTCAGATCAACAGAACGATCAATCTTGTCAAAATCAATAGCCATAGTTTTTTACCTCCAAAAAATGTATTTATTAAATGGTTTTCAGAAGATCAGCCAACCCACCAAACAGGGTATCAAGCACCTTGGCCGCTTTGTCAGCCGTTTCCTTGGCCCTGTTCATGTTGTCAACTTCTTCTTTCGTAGGGGAAAAACCACCATCAGGAATGAACAGATCATCAGGAAGAACGGTGTTCAGCAGATGATCAAGGGCCGCATCCGCCATCACATCACAAAAATCTTCATGATGTTCAGCGTAATTCCGAATGGCGATCTTGGCGGCGGAACGATGAAGTTCGATCAGGGCTTCACCATCAGCACCGGGCGGGGGGGGGGATCAGGTTGGCGCACACCTGAATCTTGCGGAACAGGCCACGCTTGTTCATTTCCTCTTTGAAATGGTTCAGGGCATCGTTTTTCATTTTGGGTTCCTCCTTATATTTGGTTGGAAATTATCTTTCCAATTTCCCTGACTGCATGGGCGATCTTCTCACGGTTTATCCGTTTTTCTTGAAGAACACCCGTGATAACTGCGGCTTCCGTCTGAATGTCCTGAAAGGCTCTGTGATTGCTTTCAAGGTCAGCTTCATAGGAAGCAAGGTCTGTGTTCTCACCGGCCTTGGCCGATCTGACTTCATCAGCCTTTTCAGCGTATTCCCGGAAATACTTGGCCGCTTCATAGCCCATGTGCTTTTCAACCAGATATTCAAAATCACGGGCCTTGAAAATGGTTTCAGGCTTCCCGGCAATCATCAGCACATCAGCCATTATTCTTCACGCTTCTTCCGGGTACGGCGGGGCGGGTTAGCATCCGTCTTGGGTGCGGGTTCCTCTGCCTGTGCCTTGGGGCGATCCCACAGGGGGCAACCATCGGGGCCGCCTTCCTTGTGGCAACGGTGGCCAGCGTCAATGGACGGACAAAGGGGGATTTCCGGGTTCTGATCGTGCTGTCTGAAAATGCGTTCACCGTCCGGGCATTTGGGAAGATCGTTCCAAGGTGGGGTGTCACCGGTGGCCGGTTCATCAACAGGAACAGAATCATCCTTTTCACCGCCGCCCGGTGTCCAAGTTCCATCAGGATCACCACAAGCCGCCTTTGCCGCATCTTCAGCCGGATCATAGTTACCAGCCGGGGGCGGGGTTACAGTCTTGGCCTTTCTGCCCCTTCTGCTGGGCGCTGTGGTGGGCGTGTCGGTGGTTTCAGGTGCGGGGGTAGCCGGGGCATTGCCGCCACGCTTCACGGCTCCTGCGGCCTTCTGGTTGGCTTCCTCGTAGACTTCACAGAAAGCATCATAGGTCAGCGGGATTTCCTTATCACGGACAGTCAAACGGCCACCGCCGAAAATCACTTCAGAAGTCTTGAAAGACAGCACCCGTTCATCATCGTCCGCCACGATACGGGCCACCAGATCAACCATACCGGCCACCTTGTTTGCCACCTTATCCTGAAGGTTCGGCTTGATAGAACTGATCTTATCGCCGCCCTTGCGGGTCAGGTCACGGCTTCTGTCCTCATGGCTGATCAGGATGATGTTTTCATAGTCCAGATTCACAAGCCGCTTCAGGGTGTTCAGGAACTCGCTTCTGACCATATCCCACGCACGGAAGGAATCATCAGATTCATGCTTCCAGCCCTGACGGTCACAGATGTAAACCCGGCACGATTCATAAACATCTTCCAGAAGGTCAACCACGATGGTTCGGAAATCGTTCTGTTTCTTTTCCAGTTCGGCCACGGCATCCATGAACACTTCATAGGCCAACTTGCGCTTGGTGATACGGCCTTCCACCGTAACGGTGTCACGAATGGCGATATAGGGGGCATCCACAAACTTGATGTTGCCATCCGTGTTCAACATCAGGGGATCGGGGAACTGATTGGCAAAGAAGGTTTTGCCGCTGAAGGGTGCGCCGTAAAGCCACACAACCTTCTTCTTGGTGGCGTTCAGATCACGGCGTTCATTCTTGGGAAGTAACATATAATCCCATCCTTTCTGACAATATTCTTCATACTCACACCATCCACAAAAATGGTTTGGGTTCTTGGGAAAGTCTGTGGCTTCAACCATGTGCTTCACATCGGTCAGGAAGTCCACAATCTTCATGGGGTTGTACTGAACCGGCATCAGCGTTGGTTCAGCATCTTTCAAGGCCGCTTGCAAGCGGTCACGGAATTGGGAAAGGGTTTCGGTGCTTTTCTGCCTGATCTTGGGCTTGGGAACAATCAGGAAATACATATTTCTGATCCGGTGGCCGGGATGGGTCAGTTCATACCAATACTTGTATTCGTGAAGCTGACCGGAAACGGCGTAGTTCTTGGCGTTGTTGGAATACTTGAAATCGTACAAATCAAAGGTGTCTTTGGAACGGGCAGTGAACTTACCACAGGGGCAAGAACCGGTATAAGCTGAACCACAGTCACCTTTAGGGCAAGCATCACAGATTTCCGTTTTGCCTGATAAATCTTCATCCACAGGAACCAGATAATCCATGAAGCCGATGAAATCAGCGTTCCCAATAGGCAATTCAAAGGTTCCGCCCGGTGGCAACATGGCCTTTGCCTTGGGGATCATGGCTTCCAACTTCATCATTTCATGAATGTGATCATCCGTCAGAACCGGGAAGCTGTTCTTGTAGAAGTCAAGGGCTTGTTCAACCCCTTCTTCAATGCCGGTGTGAAGGGCGGTGCCAAGGATCAGGGCGTTGTCTGCGTCCGTGTTCGGAATCGTGTCTAATCCATCAACATATCGCAACCGATATTTGAATGGGCAACGATCAAACACTTCAACCCGGCTATGGGAAAATCTTGTGGACACGATTTCACCCCCTTTATTATGTCTTTGAATGTGTCAAACCCTTGTGGGTATAGCACCATTGCTATTCCGCCGCTATTATTGATTTGGCGAATATTCCGCTTCTGAAGCACAGATGGGGTTCCATTGGTGGCCTTCAGCTCTACTTCAAGGGCAATGCCCTTCACGGTGATTCGCATATCGGGAAGGCCGCTTTTCACATACCGGCTTCCACCCCAACGCTTTTCATAGAAGCCACAGGGCGGGGCGCTCATACGGTCAACAGGTTCACCCAAGGGATATATCCCTTCAGATTCCAACCACTTCTTCAGGCGGTTTTCAAAGTTCTTTTCACCGGCCACGCTTTTTCACCCCCCCCCCGCTGGATCAATCCATGATCCCAAGCGTGTTTTGTGTTTTCTGAAATAGTGGCCCATTCCAGTTGGGAAGCCCTGCAATCATGCTTTTTCCCGTGTTTGTGGTTTACCACCGGTTTATTGTCCGGGTTCGGGATGAAAGCCAACGCCACAAGGATATGTAACCGGCAATTCTCACCATCCAACTTCACCCGCAAATAACCGGAACCATCATCATAGGGTTTCAACAGCTTCCCGGTTTTCACAGAACGAACTTGGGCCAATCGGTTGATCTCATAATTGGGGTGGCCGGGGCATGGGTGCCATTTGATAATCATTGGTTCATGGCTCCAAAGCAGAAACACACGGCGAACACGATCAATAAGATTACAGCAACTTTCATTACTGCCCACCGCCTTTCAGGGTGATCTTCACATAACCGGCCTTGGCGGTGGTCTTGGAACACTCGGAAGCAATGTCCGGGTATTTCTTCTTCAGCTTGGTGGAATCAATGCTGGTGGCATTGGTGGGCTTCACAAGGGTAAGGTTCAGAACATCGGATTCAAACTTATCCACGCCGAACTTCACCATTGCTTCATACAGCTTGGCCTTCATTTCCTTTTCCTGATCCTCAATGGCCTTCTTGTGGGCGGTCAGGGAAGCAATGGCATTCAGGGTGGCAAGCTGGGTGTTCTTGAACTCCTGAAGGGCCGTTTCTTCATCGAAGGTGGCCGAACCACAGGCGTTCGGGTTTTCCTGACAGGAATCAGGACAAGTGTGGAAATCCGGGCATTTGTGACAACACCCATCAAATTTTCCACGAGGGCAAGCGTTTTCACATTTGATCATTTTTCTGGTTCTCCTTTCAGATAAACATTCAACTGCTTCAGGCCGAAGGCGGAAGCGGCTTCATGGTTGTCAAAATAAATGTCGATCTGGTTTTCACCGTATTTGTCAATCACCCATTGGGCGGGGCGATCCTGAACGATGTATTCACCCAAACCTTCCACTTCCACCACGGTTCCCAAGGGAAGCGGGGAAGCACAGGAAACACCGGCCTTCAGTTCCACGCCAGCGGCACCATATACAATGCCATTGGGCCGGTTCTTGGCCCATTCGCCGCAACACTTTTCACAGGAACAATAGGCGGTAATTCTGAAACTGCCCAATAGCACCGGTTCAGGTTCGGCGGGTTCTTCCACCAGCGGGGGTTCCACCGGCTCCAAGGTCACATCCGGGATCACGGCGGTAAGCTGATCCGATTCAATAGGGGCATCCGGGGCCTTACTGTTGACAGCAGAACAGCGCCCAAATACAAACCCCATTGCAAGGCCCATCAGAAGGGCCACAAGGAACATCCGCCTGAACCGCTGGTTAAGGGCTTTGCGGCGCTGTTGCCGCTTGCTCATACTTTCTGAATAGTTCATTTGACGCACCTTCTATTTCGGTTTTGTTCTTCAGCGGTTGCCCATCGGCAGTTATCAGGGGAATAGCCTTTGTCATTGTCTATCCGATCAATGGTCAGTTCATCGGAATAACCGTGCGACATGGCCCAATCGTGGAAGGCTTGGAAATCGTTCTTCCATTCCGGGCAGACGATAATTCCACGGGAACCGTAATACTTGAATTGTGGAGTATTGGGGTTGAAACAGCGACTTTTCATATCCTCCCAAATCCCATATAGGCGGGAATGAATCATTCCGTGGGTAGAACGCAAGCCGTTCTTCAAGGCGGTTTTGTGAACGCATCCACAAGAAATCGTGTGGCCTGATCGTAAGTTCCAACCAAGAACCACGGTTTCATTGCCGCAATCGCAACGGCAAAGCCAAGCCGCTTGTTTGTTGGGGCTTTCTGCTCTGGAAAGAAGCAACAGATTTCCAAAGCGTTTTCCGGTTAAATCAATCATCGTCTTTCACCTTCTTCATACTTGCGGAACAATTCATCCGTGTAATCTCTGCGCTGTTTTAAGGCTCCAAGAATATCTTCTTCAACCGTTCCCGGACAGATCATCAGGTAATAGAAACAGGGCCGTTCTTGCCCAAGGCGGTGAATACGCTTTTGGGATTGCTCCCACAATTCCGAACCTTGGGGAAGGCTGAAGTAAATGATTTTGTTGGCAAGCTGGAAATTGCCGCCCATTGCACCGGCCTGATACTGAATGAAGGTAATGCTGTTGTGCTGGTAGCGGTAAGCATCCAAGTTCTTTTCTTCACCGGAAAGAACCGACACAGGCCGGTTCAGGCCCTTGGTAATCCCCTTCAGGCGTTCCATTTCTTCCGTGAAGTTATAGAACACAATCAAGCGATCTTCCGTGCTGTTCACCAAATCCCGGAAGGCTTCATAACGGGCCGGGTTATATAGGCCGCAAAGCTGACGGGCGTAAAGGCGGCGGGTCAAACTGGTATCACCGATCAATTCCCGTTCACAATGGGCATTGGAACCGTAGAAATCCGCATCCAGTTCAAATTCACCAAGGTTGGCGCTGTCAATCGCAATATAGCGATCATTCCAGAACTTCCAATAAAAGGGTGAAGGGCGGGTTTTGACCTTGATCCAGTTCCGTTTTGGAAGGCTGATCCCGGCCTGTTCGGTAGTCATGAAAACGGCCCCATGTTCGGCCAGCTTCATCTTCAGCCGGTCAACATTCTTATAGCCGGTAATCTGTTGCCGCCAAAATCCATCGGTTTCAACCCATTCCGTTTGAATGTACTGCTTCCAGAACAGTTCTTTTGAAATCTTCCACCCCAACAGTTGGCATTGGCTCCACAGGTTTTCATACTTGCCGCCCGTGGGGGTGCCTGACAGAAGGATCACATTATCCGGTTTCAGCCCAAGAATGAACTTTGACCGTTTGGCGTTCTCGTTCTGGATCAGGGAACTTTCATCCAACATCAGCGTGAAGCCGGTCAGGGTTTTCAGCACATTCCGCCTGAAAGTCAGTTCGTAGTTGATCACGCCAATCATCAGGGTTGGAACTTCATGCTGAACCTGTTCAAAGAACCATTTGAAGGTTTTGGGGTTGGTCAGGTCGAACACACAATTCCGGGTGTAGTGGTCTTGAAAATGTTCAATCCAGTCTTGAACTTTTGAACATTGGCACACCACCAGATTGATCCGCTTGTTCAGCTTCATCATTTTTTCGGAACCAACAAAGGTTTTCCCAAGGCCCATATCAAGGTAATAGGCCACCCGGTTCTTCCCCTCGGTTTCATCAAGGGCCTGTTGCTGGTGCTGAAACAGGTTAATCATTGATCTGAATGGAATCACCCAAAACCTTTTTGGCGTGGGTGGTGGAACCGAACAGTTTCTTGACCACAGCGGCACAGAAACCGGAATAGTAGTCATAGGAATCCGCTTCCCCACAGGAAACAATAGTTTTGGTGTTGTCGGCCCACAGAATGATTGTCTTGGGGCCGCTATAAATGACCTTCTTGATCTGCGGAAGGCCGGTCTGACGGGAACGGCGGATGTGATTTGCAACGCCAAAGGTGGCGTTAAGATCGGCCTTGATATATTCCATCATGGCATCAGGCAGACTACCCGCCGCAACCACCTTGGATTCAGAGAACCAAAACAGGCCCTTGGAACTTGCGTCATTCGTCTGCTGAAAAAGTTCCACGCCAACCTTCTTGTTCTGCGAAAAGTAATTCTTCACCTTGCCGATGTAGCCGGTGAACTTGCCGCTGTATTCCGCATCGGGCAAGATTTTAACGATCATTCCGATCTGAAGCATATAAACCATCCTTTCATTGGTGAAGCCATTCACGGCGGATGTACTGAATCGCCGTTTCAAAGCCTTCAGACATTTCAGCGGGGCAATCCGGGCTATGCTGGGCGCTCCGCAACTGCTTAATTGCCTTCTTTAGTTCGCCACGGGTGGCGATAGGCGTATAGGGGGGGAATCAGGCGCAACCACATAGATAATGGCGAAGAAGCAAATCATATCAATGTTGGTGGCGTTCCTGATCAAATCCAACAGTTCATCACGGGTGTTATCCATCGGTGTTCCCCTTTCAGGCCGTAAGGCCGAAGAAGGAATTGAACTGATCAGCACCCACATAATCACGGAACTTGGTGGGGTTGATGTAGTAATTCCAGCAAGCGCCGGTTCCGGGAACAGCGTTCCCGAAGGGAAGAAGGCCACGCTGAAGGCCGATTCTGACGAACTGATCAGATTTGCCCATGCACCGGGCGGCTTCCTTCACGCTGATCTTCTTGATGGGCGGTTCAGCAACCGGGGCGGCTCCATAACCCATCAGGTAATCAAAGGAAACGCCGGTTGCATCGGCAAGGGCCTTGATACGGTCAGGGCCGGGGGTGTTCTTCCCGGAAAGGTATTGGCTGATAGCGGCCTTGGAAGCCCCGGCCTGTTCAGACAGGGCGGATTGGCTCATATTGGCCTGTTCCATAGCGTTCTTCAAACGCTCTGCAAAGGTGGTCATTGTGCATACTCCTTTCAAACAGCTTTATTGGGTTATCACTCTTGTTCTTCAAAGGCCACTTCACATTCTCCACAGAGAACATGAACTTCCTTGGTGGCCCGGATGATGGTTCCGCAACAAGGGCAAACATATTTTCGGGAACTTGATCCCCCGCCCTTCCGGGAACCCTTCAGCGGATTGGTACGGGGCCGAACCAGACAGAACCCGGATTTGCCAAGGGATTTCACGAAGGCTTCAGCTTGCGGGTTCAGGGTGGTTTTGTGCCATCCGTACTTTTCGCCTTTCTCCACGGTCAGCCCGTGGGCTTCAGCGGTTTCCTTGAACTTCCGGTTGTGGTAGGAACCAGAACGGGAAGTGTCTTGAACATTGTCCTGAAGGTTCTGAAGGTGAACCATTTCATGAAGCAAGGTTCCACAGGTTTCTTCAAAGGGGCGGTTCAGGTATTCGGCGCACAGGTTGATTTCGTAATAGCCGCCTTCCTTGGTGCCGTCTTGCCACGCCTTCCAACCGGTACACCACCCATAGGCCCCACGGGTATGATCCGGGGAAACGGTGATCACAGGCTTTTCCAACTTCCCTTCAAAGAAGGCTTTGTTGAACTTTGAAAACAAGGTTTCAAGTTCATCAATGACCGGTTTCAAACTGACTTCATTCATGGTGCTTACTCCTATTGAACACTATATGTGCTCGATTTAGTTAAAAAAAAGTTCCTGAACCGAAACGCCAAAGAAATTGGAAATGCGAACCTTCACTTCATCACGGGGAACCCGTTCATCACGCTCATACATGGCATAAGAAGATTTGGTGATCCCAAGTTCCTTGGAGATTTCGTCTTGGGTTCTGCTCCCACGCAGTTCCCGAAGTTTCTTGCCAACACTCATATTTGCACATCCTTTCTTCAGAATTAGAACAGCCAAAGCCCCAACAAGCAATTTCCGGGCGGTCATATCTTTTATATGGGGATTGATACCCAATACCCGAACCCATAAACCGGGGGCGCTCATGTTGTCGCTGTTGCCCTGCCATCATCAGCACCGGTGGGGCGGTTCCGGTGGACGGGCCATCAGGCCCGTTTCGGCTTATTCAGCATCCATATATTTTGCAGAAACCTTAATCATTGATTCTGCAACCGCTTTATCGGTTGCACCCCGATAAGTTTTATTGAACAGGATATACACAAGACTAAAGGTTATATCATCAGAAGAATCATAGGCAACTTCAAGAGTAGCTTCCGGGCAATCTTCCATGGTCTTTTCGTGGGGAAGGGTAAAAGCGTGGGGCACACCATAAGTGGTAAGCATTTCATCCAGTTTTTCAAGCAAAGTATCATCCATATCAAGGTGTCCTTCACGATCCTTAATGGTGACATAGGTATCAAAAACATGAACCTTCATTTTCAAATCCTCCCAATCAGTTCGTGCACCTTTTGTGCTCGTCTGATTATCATTATACACGATATGTGCTCAAAGTCAAGCACAACTGAACACAAATTGTGCACAAAGAAATGTGTTACTAATTGTGCACATCGACGGATTGACTTTGTGCACATAATGTGTATAATAAATTATAGAAAGACTTCTGAAAGGGGTGCACTTATGCCGAAGTTTTCTGATCGGTTCAAGCAATTACGAACCGAACGCCGCCTATCTCAACAGAACTTGGCGGATCAGCTTGGGTTTTCCAAAAGTAGTGTGAATATGTATGAACGGGGCGAACGGGAACCGGGCCTTGAATCTATGGAAACCATAGCAGACTATTTTAATGTTGATTTGGATTACCTCATGGGTAGATCAGATATTCCGAACCGGAATGAATGGTTGAAAAGCATCAATAAATCTGTGGTAGTCGAACCTTCACAACCACAGGTGAAGTTTGATAATATCATCCCAATTTCTACAAAGCGTTTTCCTCTACTCGGTGACATTGCTTGCGGTAAACCCATCATGGCAAATGAAGAAAAGGAACTATATGTGGAAGCTGGTGCCAACATTCGTGCTGATTTCTGCTTGAAGGCCAAGGGTGATTCCATGATCGGGGCCAGAATCTATGACGGGGATATTGTGTTCATCAGAAAACAGGAAATGGTGAACAATGGCGAAATTGCCGCTGTTATCATTGATGATGAAGCAACCCTGAAGCGTGTGAATTACTATCCCGAAAAAAATCTATTGATCCTGAAGGCTGAAAACTCCAACTATGAAGATTTAGTTTATACCGGGGAACAGTTGGATCATATCATCATTCTTGGTAAGGCCGTGGCCTTCCAAAGTGATGTAAGATAAATGAAAGGAATGGTTGTTATGAAAAAGAAGGGTTGCCTAATCCCCGTCTTGATTGTTGTAGTCGCTCTTGCCGTTGGCATTGGGGTTGGGGTCAGTCAAATGACAAACAATCCCGGAAGCACAAATAAGGAAACTGTTCCGGTAGTCTTTGACGCACTTCAATATGAAGTGAAGGACAAGAAAAACATTAGTGAAACCGAACTTATTGAACAGTTGGGTGAACCTGATAGAACCGAAGATTGGAACTATACCACGGCCAGCGGAAAAACCTTTCCCATTCGTACTTTGTACTATGGGAATAATGAATATAGCTTCAACAATGACAACCTTCAGCGGGTTACTTTGTACGATAAATTTTCCTATTCCAGCAAGGATGATTTTCTTCCAATGTTTAATTTGAAGAAATATTCCAACACCAATATCAATGATGCCGGTTCGTATTATCGGGCCTTCTATTGCGGTGTGAATGATTTGTGGTTGGAATATAATGATAGCGAAATCACCATGACCAAGATTTCCTATGGCTCTGTATTTGACGAAGGTTGATCTGTCCACATCCGTTCCGCCGCCCAATCCCTGAAAACGCATGAAAATCAAGGCTTTGGAACAGGTGGAACAGATAAAGCGCCGGTTCTCTATATACTCTTTTTCTTTTATATTTTTTTATCTACTCTTTGAAGTAATATAATATCTGTTCCAAGTGTTCCATTCTCTCAAAGCCACATCCCGCAAGGATTTTAAGCGGAACGGATATGGAACAAATGCAAAAAAAAATGACCGCCCCCGGTCTTGCACACCGGAAGCGGTCAGGCGAAACAAACCCTTTTGAAGTTAATGTTTCAAACGCCTTTGAACATTATATCACATGGGGTTTAGCTTTGCCATACCCAATTTTGAAAGTTCAGGTGATATAATGCGAAATCCAAACGGGTATGGAACGGTTGCAAAGCTATCAGGCCAACGCCGCCGCCCGTACATCGTGAAGAAAACCATAGGTTGGAATGACAAAGGCCATCCCATCTATGACATCATCGGCTATGCTGAAACCCGTGAAGCCGGGAACATCATGCTTGCTGAATACAACCGTGATCCTTGGGATGTTGACCGGGCCAAGATCACCCTTCAACAGCTTTTTGACCTCTGGAAAGAAAAGAAGGCCCCGAAGCTGGGGGAATCCAACCGTTCTTCCCTCTGTTCAGCGTTCAAGCATTGTTCAGCGTATGTGAACAAGCCTTATAAACAACTGCGATCCTACCAAATGCAAGAAACCATTGATGGTTGTGGGAAAGGGTATAGCACCCAAGCGGCCATCAAGAACCTGTGGGGCCACCTTGACCGGTTCGCCCTTGAAATGGATATAATAAACCGGTGCTTCTCCGAACTTCTGACTTCTGATCCAATACCGCCCACCAGCCGCCTTCCATTCACCAACGATGAAATCAAAACGGTGTGGGAACATCAGTCTGATCCTTGGGTTGATACTGTTTTGATCTTGCTATATTCCGGGTGGCGTATCTCTGAATTTTTGAACCTGAAACCTGAAGATATAGACTTGAAGGAAGGCACGATGAAAGGCGGCACCAAAACGAAGGCCGGTAAGAACCGCATTGTTCCCATCCATCCAAAGATCAGGCCCTTGATTGAACGGCGGCTTGCCGAAGGTGGCCCCCGGCTGATCAGCTACAATGGGAAGATTTGCAATCAAACCCAATACCGGATATTTTGGGCGGATATTATGAAGGCCCTGAAGCTGAATCATACCCCGCACGAATGCCGCCACACCTTTGAAACCAAATTGGATAGCGCCGGAGCCAACCGGAAATGTATTGATTTGCTCATGGGTCATGTGTCCAAGGACACGGGAAACCGGGTCTATAATCACAAGACTTTGGACGAACTGAAGGCCACCGTGGAACTGATTCCATAGGGTTCAAACCGGTGAACATTTTAGGCCGCTGAACGCTGAACTATGCACACATTAGTAACAAGAAAACCCCGAACCCCTGAAAAATCAAGGGTTCGGGGTTCGTCTGTTTTTATTGGACCATGATTTATGCAATGTCCTACGATACCTCAATTGCAGAGCAACTGAAAACTGGTAAGCGACCTGATGGGCTGTACACTTCTCTGATTGGACTGTTTATGAAATTTGGAAATGCATTGGGGACGCTCATTCTTGGTATCGGATTAGAATTGGTTGGCTTCAGTTCGGCTGTAGCCGTTCAGTCCGAGTCCGTTTTAGCTGGAATTCGTTATCTTTTTGCTTTTGGCCCTGTTATCGTACTGGTGATTGCTGCAATTCCTGCGGTTAAGTATTCAATGACCCGAAAAAAATATGAACTCTATTGCAAAGCACTTGAAAACAAAGAAGCTGGGCTGCCTTATGATGAGCCTGGTATTTCCAATCAGTTATAAGGAGGCAGTATGGAAAAACTACTTTTGGGTACATTTTATACCATGGATCGGGACAATCCTTGTGTTGAAGCTGTTGGCATTGAACATGGCAAGATTGTTTTTGCTGGTTCACGCAAAGATGCAGAAAGGCTATCTGCAAAAGAGACCATTGATTACGGAACAAAAGCAATTCTGCCCGGGTTCATCGATACTCATGTGCATGTAATTCCATCTGGTATTTTCATGAATGGGGTAGATCTTTCCTCCGCAACTGATATCGCTGGTATTCTTGATGTACTAAGGGATCGTGCCAGTACGACTCCACATGGAGAATGGATATTCGGAACGGCTTTTCAGGATAAGAACATTGCAGAAAAGCGGTTTCCTACGCGAGACGAATTGGATCAGGTTAGTACTAATCACCCGATTTGGATATGCCATAACGATATCCACCCATTTTCCTTCAACTCCTGCGCTTTAGAATTACTCCACCCCGATCCAGCACAGGACGGCATTTGCGTCGATGCATCCGGACGCTTAACTGGCATTGTTACCGACCCTGCCTGTATGTCGTTTCTTGACAACATTCTGGCAACGCTCAGTGATGATGTCTTGTTGGACGGTTGCAAACGCATCGACCAATATGCCATTTCGCATGGAGTTACAACTGTTTTTGGTAAGGATTCCCTGCGGGTACTCCAACTGCGGGAAGCACACAAGGACAGTTTCAGTGTAGAGTTTGTTCCTATGTGGATGAGTAACGGAACTCGCGATTATTTAGGCCTAAAAATGCTATCCGAAGATGAATCACTATCTAGTAAAGCCTGTGTCTGTGTATTTGCCGATGGTTCATTTGACTGCTACTCTGCTTCGGTTATTGAGCCTTATGAAAACCGACCGCAAGAATTTGGTATGCTACTCAGCACTCGCAAAGAGCTACATGATTTTGTAATGAGTGCACATAAGCTTGGTATGCAAGTATCTTGTCATGCAATTGGCGATCACGGCATCGAACAGGTTCTCGATGTTTATGAGCAGGTGTTGACAGAACTTCCCAAAGAAGATCACCGTTTTCGTATTGAGCACTTTGAAATGCCGACAAAGGCTTCTATTAAAAAAGCCGCAGCGCTTCATATTGCTCTCGGAATGCAACCGCTCTTGATTGAGATATGCGAAGGAATGGATTTTTCAGGCTATAAGTGTTTTATCGGAGAGCGCGCCAAGTTGTGCAGTCCATACCGTTCTATACTGGATGCAGGATTACTTGTTGGCGGCGGTACTGATTATCCTGTTACACCAATGGAAATTCTTCACGGCGCACAGGTATGTATGCAAAACCCAAACCCTGATGAGCGCATTACGTTGATGGAATGCCTTGAAATGAACACGATCAACGCAGCAAAGCTTGGGTTTCTTGAAGACTGCAAGGGTTCTATTTCCGTTGGCAAGGATGCTGATTTGGTCATTCTGTCAGATAACCCCTTTACCGTCCCCCTCGAAGCCCTTTCTCAAATCACGGTGAAAGAAACCATTTGTGCGGGAAACACAGTTTATACAGCTGAATAATACTGTTGAGTTGTTTCCTACAAGTCTAAGCTTTATACCTCTCTCATATATGATAGCAGGCAGCGAAAAACCATGCTTAATTAGCCGGTCTTTTTGCTGCCTGCGTCATATCATAGAAAAATGACAGTTCGATTATCCTTTATGATCCAGGTGATCGGCGTAGGGGACCGTTCTTCGATAATACGCAAAATATGGCCATAAAGATGAAACTGATCCTAAAAGGCATTAAAAAAGTAAGCGTCAAACCTCCCCGCGTATAAAAAGGCCGCCATCTCAAGGAGCTTTTGCTCACCGAGATGGCGGTCAATTATTTTTGCGGCACATAACATTCTTTCGGGGCTCTCGCGGGAAGCAGCTTTTCAGCCCATGCTTTGCCAGTTTCACTCAGCTGCGGCGCGTTTTGCAGAACCCACAGCAGATAACGGTACGGATCAAGGGCATTCTCCTTCGCCGTTTCAATCAGGCTGTAGATCACGGCGCTGGCCTGCGCGCCGCCCGGCGTATTGGCAAACAGCCAGTTCTTCCGCCCCATCACAAATGGTTTAATGCTGCGCTCGGCACGGTTGTTGCTCAGCTCCAGACGGCCATCCTCCAGATACCTTGTCAGGTACGGCCACTGCTCCAGCAGATAGTGAATGGCCCTGCCCAACGCGGATTTCGGCGCTGTTTTCGCCTGCATCTCATTTGCCCATGACAACAACGCGTCTAAAACAGGCTTTGCCTGTTCCAGCCGCTTTTCATATCGTTCCTCCAGCGCCAGTTCCGCAAACGCCTGCTCCAGCTTGAAAAGCCGGGAGCAATAGCATTCGCCAATCGCTGCCGGCGAGTCCTTTTGCATCTCCTTGGGCAGCGTTTGCAGAGCCTCATCAAATTTTCGCCGCGCATGTGCCCAGCAGCCCACCACACGGATGTTACCCGGCAGCTTATGATACCCCTGGTAGCCGTCTGCGTGCAGCCAGCCCGAGAAGCCTTTCAGGAAGGCCTCCGCATGCTCCGCTTTTCGGGTGGGCTGGTACTCATACAGCACAACCGCCTGTTTCGCGCAGCCGCTGGTGCGGTACAGCCACATGTAGGACTTGCTGGTGGAGGAACGTCCCGGCTCTTTCAGCACCTGCAGCGTTGTCTCATCGGCGTGCAGCACCGGCTCCTTACAAAGCTGCTCGCGCAGCGTATCGTAGATGGGCTGCAGCCACTTCTCCGAAGTGTTCAGCAGCCAGTTGGCCATGGTCTGTCGGGACAATTTCAGACCCTGACGCTCAAACTCCTGCTGCAACCGATACAGCGGCGAGTACATGACGAATTTTTGCGTTGCCAGATAAGCCACCGCCTCCGCAGAGGTAAAGCTGCCGGGCAGCAGCGCAGGCTCTTTCGCTGCCTTTACAATGTTGGCCTCGCCAGTCTCCTGCTCGCAGTTCTTGCAGGCGTAGGTGTAGTACACGTCCTCGCGCACCCAGAACTCTGCCGGCTTCATCTGCAGTGTTCGGCCAACCTCTTTGCCGATCTCAACCATCTGGCTGCCACAGACAGAGCAGATCCGTTCATCCTCCGGCAGGCGGTGCTCCACCACCTCGGTGGGAGTACCCTCCGGAACGACATCCAGCACATTGCCGGACTGCCGTTTGCGCTCGTGCGCCTTCACAGCAATCTGCTTCTCCGTGGCGGCTTTGGTGCCGAAAGCATAGGCCTCCAGCTCATTGTAGGTCAGGCTCAACTGGTCCATGACCATCTGCTCCGCCTGCTCTGAAGAACGGCCAAACAGCTTCTTTTTAGACAGCTTCAGCTGCTCCAGCAGCCACTCATTTTGCAGCGTCAGGCTGGTAATGACTTGAGCCTGTTCCTGTTCACGGGCAGCAAGCTTTGCTTCCAGCTTTGCATTCCGTGCTTTTTCCTGCTGCAAGCGCTCATATTCCGCACGGGAAATGGTCACCATTTCTTCCGTGTTGCTTGTCTGCATCTCTCTGTTTTCCATAAGGAAATTATACCACAAGGCAGAGAGAAGAGCCAGTATTTTCAATGGTTTTTGGACATTCTTCCTTACTTAGACTGCGCTCAATCCTGTCACCGGACGGTGGGCTTTCGGCTGCTCGATTTGCAGTCCCTCCATGAGCCAGCGGTACTGCTGCGGCGTTAGCGTCTTTACCTCGGATTCAGAGTGCGGCCATTGATACGCGCCCTGCTCCAGTCGCTTGTACAGCAGGATGAAGCCATCTTTTTCCCAGTACAAGCCCTTGATACGGTCTCGCCGCCGTCCGCAAAACAGGAACAGCGTGTTGGTAAACGGATCCAGTTCAAACTGCTGTTGGACGAGCCGCGCCAGACCATCTATGCCTTTACGCAGATCCGTGTAGCCGCAGGCAATATAGACTTGATCTGCACCAGTGAAGTCGTTCAACATAGGCGCAGAAGCTCCACCAGCATTTTCAGCGGCTCCGCGTCACAACCGGGGTAAATGTCCAGACTGGCACTGCCGATACGCAGTGTGGCGCAACGTTCCGAAACGTTGCGAGACATTTTCTTCGGTTCCGGCATCTCCGCAAAGGTCACAGCCGGCACAGCGGAGCACGGTGCTTGGTCGGCAGCAGTTAACAGCTCCCGTTCCCAGCGGTAATAGGTGGATGCGTTGATTCCTTCTTGTCTGCACCACGCCCGCACCGGCAGGCCACTGCTGCGGC